>Ga0255767_1000142_pt1 | contig 58794 bp, 59 predicted proteins | sample 071ome_24_FD_179967 | JGI IMG/M metagenome (GOLD analysis project Ga0255767, IMG submission 179967) | Coastal salt marsh microbial communities from the Groves Creek Marsh, Skidaway Island, Georgia - 071402CT metaG (version 2) | ecosystem: Environmental > Aquatic > Marine > Intertidal zone > Salt...
GTTCCGAGCGGCCTGAGCGCCGACGACCTCTTCACCAACGAGTACATCAACGAGTCCATCGGCTTCTGAGTCGACACGTCACTCGACGAGACGGGCCGGCGCCTTCGGGCGCCGGCCTTCGTCGTTTTCGCGCCCGTATGTCGGCGAGGTGCCCCCGGGCTCGACGGATTACTTGGAGAGCACGGCGCGCGCCGCGTTCCGGCCCGCTCCACCGAACACCCCGGCGCCCGGGAAGGCGGCCGCGCCCGACAGGAACAGGCCGTCGATCTCGGTTCGGTAGCGGGTGAGTTCCCTCGGACGACCAACGAGGGTGTGGAGTGGAGGTCCGCTGAAGGCGGGTGTGTGACCCCGGTGCATGAGGAACTCGCGCTCGTAGACGTCGGGCGTCATCGCCCTCCACCGGTCGACCTTCAAGGTGCCGGGCACACAGAGACCCTCGAGCACATTGAGCCACCTGGTCGGCTCCGTGCTCTCCAACCAAGAGTGGTTATAGGGCGTGAAGAGCACCTCGAGGCTGAGGACATGTTCGCTCTCGCTCACCTGCATCGCCGGATCGATGACGGTTGGGCAGTTAAACAGCAGCGTCGGATTCGCTACAACATCGCCGCTGCCTCTCAGCCGATGTGCCTCGGCGAGCTCGCTCGGGGAGGGTGACACGACGGTGGTTGGTCCAAGGTCGTCGACATCACCAATGACGTCCACCAGCTCGCGATGCCAACGCATCTCAGGTAGTCGCGAGACAACCATGTCGAGTTTCGATTCGTACCCGTCCACCTCGGGTCGGTTGCGCCAGTCGGTTACCTGCTCGCGGGCCGACTCGGGCACCTCGTCGAGCCAGTCCGAGAACACCCGTTGGGGATCACACGCTGCCACCACGAGATCGCAGGGCACTTGGGTGCCGTCATCGAGGACGACACCGGCCACCGAGCCACCTTCGAGCAGCAGTCGGCTGACCTTGCGCCCAAGGATCACTCGACCGCCTGCCGCGATGAGACTGGCTTCTACAGCATCGACCAATCGCCCACTGCCCCCAATTGGGCGACCCATTCGAATGAGGTGGCGTGTGGCGTACCCGGCGGCGGCGAGTCCAGTGCCCGGCATCTCAGGTGGCACTCCCCACACGGTGGGGCCGGTCGCGACTGCTGGCATCCAGAGGTGCCAGTCGTCGAAGTAACTCTCCAGCACCGAGCGAGCGCTCGCCTTGCTCCACGCGAGCAGGCGGCGGGCACCGCGTCCCCGAAGCCGTGCGACGGTCGAGACCAAGCCAACCGATGGCTGCTCGCGAACGATGTCAATCAGGAGTCTCGCGACCGGGAGAGCGTCGTGGAGGTATCGCCGATAGCTGTCCACCCAGTGCGGATGGGTGCGTGACATCGTCTCGAGGTGGCGATCAACGTCGTGGTGGAAGAGCCACGGGCGGGTGTCGTCGTGAAAGGCGCACACCATGGAAAACTCCGGCTCAACGTACGAGAGACCGTGCCGGTCGAGCTCCAACTCGTCGATGAGCGGAAGGGCGCGAACCATGGTGTGGTCGCAGTTACAGATATTGAAACGGGCACCCAAGTCGCCTTCAGTTGAGGCGCACCCACCGAGCGACGATCGAGCCTCGATCAACGTCACTTGCCGACCCGCTCGAGCGAGATATGCGGCGCAGATCGCCCCGTTGTGCCCGCCTCCGACGACTACGACGTGACCCGAAGCGGTGGACGAGGACATGCCAGCCTCAGGCGTCGGCGACGGACCACTCCCGCTTCGCGACCGGAGGTTGATCGCTCCATGGGAAGTTGATCCACAGATCCGTGCGGCGCCAGACGTAGTCGCAGTTCACCACTGAATGGGACTTCTCGTAAATGACCGCGGTCCGCACTTCACCGACTTTGCCCTCGCAGAACTCCTGCACGCTCTTCAGCGTGTGCCCGGTGTCGGCGACATCATCGACGATGAGCAGACGGGCGTCGCCCAAATCCACGAAATCTGGTGCCGGCGGCAGGATGCGCGGAACTTCAAGACGCTCATCGACCCCCGTGTAGAACTCGACGTTCATGGTGTAGGTGTTCTTCACCGACAACGCGTACCCCATTGCGCCGCCGATCAGCAACCCACCCCGGGCGATCGACAGGATCATGTCGGGCTCGTAGCCGTCATCGGCCACCATTTGCGCGAGCTCCCTGGATGCGGTTCCGAACAGTTCCCAGGTGAGGATTTCGCGCTCTGAGGTCATGGGCCGACAGTAGTCGTTGAGCCCTCTCCGGCCAATGCGATGTCCTGTGGCCGCACGGGAACCCGCGTCAGCGCGCTCCGATGCACGCCCGCCCGCCGAAGGGCATCGTCGATCGCGGAGACGATCGCCGGTGTTACCGAGATACACGGCGGCTCACCGACGCCCTTGGCCCCGAGCGGCGCGATCGGATCGCGCTCCTCGATGAGAGAGATCAACACCGGTGGCATGTCGGCGATGGTCGGAATCAGGTAGTCGGTGAACGAGGCATTCCTGATGACGCCATCGGTCTGGATGATCTCCTCCATGACCGCGAGACCCAGGCCCTGGGCGACCCCGCCCTCGATCTGACCGATCACCGACAGTGGGTTCAGGGCGACCCCGACATCTTGGGCGGTGGCTATCTGCACCACTCGGAGGAGCCCGAGCTCCGGGTCGACATCCACCACCGCCCGGTGCGCGGTGAACGCGAAGGCCGTGTGGCAGTCCCCCTGGCCGTCCTCGTCGAGCTCTGCGGTTGGCGCGTGATGGAACTCAGCGGTGTGCTCGAACTCACGGCCGTCGAGAGCGTCGGCAACGGTGATGAGTGGAATCCCGTCGGACATGATCCACTCCCCCTCGATGGCGAGGAGTGCCCGGTCCACATCGTGCTCGGCGGCCGCCATGTCGAGGATCTGCGCGGCGACGCCACGGCAGGCCTCGACGACCGCTCCTCCCGACATCCAGGTCTGACGCGAGGCCGAGGTCGAACCGGCGGACCCGACGGCGGTATCGATGGACTCGAACGCCACGTCGGCTATCCCGAGCTCGGTCCGAGCGATCTGGAGCGCGATGGTGATGAAGCCCTGACCGACCTCGGCGGTCGCGAATTTCAGACTCGCCCGGCCGTCCCGGACGACGCACCGTACGGTGGCGAAGTCGTCGAAGCCCTCGGAGTACATCAGGTTCTTGATCGACACCGCCATGCCAACCCCGCGCACCACACCGTCATCGCTGGTCAGTCCCGCTCCTCCCGGCGCCGACAAGACGTGCCCGTCAGAGTCCTCCTCGGGCATCGGAAGCGCCATGGTCTCGGTGATGCAGCGCGCCACCGGCGCGACATTGTCGATGGGTTGACCGGTGATCAGTCGATCGCCGGTCTCCATGGCGTTCCTCAGACGGATGTCCACCGCGTCGAGACCGCAGGCCTCTGCCAGCAGGTCCATCTGACGCTCATGTGCGAAACACGCCTGCACCACGCCGAAACCTCTCATCGCGCCGCACGGGAGGTGATTCGAACGCACCGCCCACCCCTCGACGTCGGCGTTCTCGCAGCGGTACGGACCCTGGGCATGGGTAACCGCGTTGATCAACACGGCAGAGGACGTCGACGCGTACGCCCCGCCATCGAGCACGAAGCGGGCCTCGACCTTCCGCAGGGTTCCGTCGCGGTCGGCATGGTGTCGCATCCAGATCCGCGCGGGATGCCGGTGCACGTGACCGATGAAGCTCTCGGCCCGGGAGTAGGCGGAGCGGACGGGTCGCCCGGTCACCAGAGCAAGCAGGGATACGTGCACCTGGAGGGAGATGTCCTCACGGCCTCCGAACGCACCGCCCACGCCTCCGAGGGTCAACCTGACCCGTTCCTCCTCGAGACCGAGGCAGGCGGCGATCTGACGGCGATCCTCGTGGAGCCACTGGGTAGCCACGAGGAGTTCCAGGCCCGCGCCGTCGGAGTCGGGCACCGCGACCGCGGCCTCCAATCCGAGGAACGCCTGATCTTGCATGCCGATCTCGTAGGTGCCCTCGACGGTGACCTCACCGACGAAGTCGACATCCCCCCGACGGATCCGCTGGTGTCGAATCACGTTCCCGTCGGGGTGAATCGCCTCGAAGGAGCCGTCCACCGCCCGCTCGGGGTCGACCAGGGGTTCGAGTACCTCGTAGATCACCACGATCGCCTCGATGGCGCGCGCGCAGGTCTCCGCGTCGGAGGCGGCAACCGCTGCGACGGGCTCACCGACGAAGCGCACCTCCTCGGTGGCGAAAACCGGCTGATCCCCGCTGATGAGCCCGAACCCGTTGACTCCCGGAACATCGGCCGCCGTCACCACGGCAGCCACGCCTGGAACCGCCAGAGCCGGAGCGGTGTCGACCAAGATGATCCGCGCCCGCGGGTGCGGCGAGCGAAGGGTCATCGACCAGAGTTCACCGTCGATGCTCCGATCGGAGGAGAACTCGTATGACCCGTCCACCTTGGCGCCGCCGTCGGGTCGGAGCACCGGCTCGCCGATTCCACCGGGAACCTGCTGACGCGATTCGACCGGATGCGCCGGCGCCAGGGTGTCGCTCATGACGTGGAGGACCGCCTCGTCTCAGCGGTGTCGAGCACGGCCTTGACGATCCGCCCGTAGCCGGTGCAGCGACACAGATTGCCAGCCAGTCCCTCGCAGACCTCGTTGGCGCTCGGGTCGGGTTGGCGCTCGAGCAGAGCGGTGGCCGCCACGATGAGGCCCGGGGTGCAGAAGCCGCACTGCACCGCTCCCGCGCGGAGGAAGGCGTCCTGCAGATCGGAGAGATCCCCGGCGCCGACGCCCTCCACCGTGGTGATGGAGCATCCTTCGACGGAAGCCGCCATCGTGAGGCAGGAACACACCGCCACGCCGTCCACCAGCACGGTGCATGAGCCGCACTCCCCCTCCTGACAGGCCCCTTTCGACCCACGGAGCCCGCAACGCTCGCGCAACGCGTCCAGGAGGCTCTCACCGGGGTGCAGGCCCGACACCTCGTGCGCGACACCATTGACGGTCAGGGTGCACTCCGTTCCGATCTCCCTCATCGTCGTTCCACTCCCCTTGAGATGAGCCGACTGGTCAGCACCCGCACCCCGTGGCGGCGGTACGCCGCGGTCGACCGGTGGTCATCGATCGGCCGGGCCTCGGCAGCCGCTGTGTCCGCGACCGTCGCGATGATCGACTCCTCGCACTGCCAACCATCCCAGTCGAACGACTCCGACAGGATCTGCGAGGCCTCCTCGGCGACGAACACCGTCGGACCCACCGACCCGAGCGCGACCCGCGCCCGTCGTGCGCCGGCGTCGAGCACCACCGCAACCCCGGCGACGGAGATGACCATGGCATTACGTACGCCGATCTTGGCGTAGCCCTGCCAACCCTGGACCTCGGGTACCCGGATGGCGGTGATCACCTCGTCTGGCTCGATGGCTGTCCGCTTCGGTCCGAGCAGGAGATCGTCAAGCGGCACGTTCCGATCCCCCGATGGTCCCGCCAGGTCGACGGTCGCACCGAGCGCAAGCAGGACCGGCAGGCCGTCCCCGGCCGGAGAGGCGGTCGCGATGTTGCCGGCCAGTGTCCCCGCGTTGCGGATCTGCGGGGATCCGACCGTTCTCGCGGCCTGGGCGAGGGCGGGACACAATTGGTCGAACGGTGGGCGTTCAAGATCGGCCCAGGTGACACAGGCGCCGATCGTGATCTCGCCCGAGGAGGGCTCGTGGCTCCACGTCGCCAGTTCGGGGATGGCGGACAGCCCGACGACCGTCGTATCCGGAGGGAGCACCCGTGCTCGATGGTTCAGCGCCACCATGAGGTCCGTGCCCCCGGCGAGGAGCACGACATCGCCGCCGGCAGTCACCGTGCGGAGCTCATCGAGGGTTTCTGGCAGGACCACGGGCACGCCCGAGAGCCTAGATGGGGCGCATGTGTTCACACGGAACGACGATTCCAGACATCGGAGGCAGTGGTGTAAGGTTCGGGGGCCGGACATGGGGTCCGGCTGTGAACAGGGGGATTTACATGAGGTCATCGTCTTCCCATCGTCCGTTCCGCAGGTTGGGCGCCGTGCTGGCCACCGCCGGCCTCGCCCTCGCAGCCTGTGGGGGGTCCGACGACAGCAAGCCCGCTGCTGAGCCGGCGGCCGAGCCGGCGTCGGAGCCCGCGTCCGAACCCGCTGAGGAGCCGGCCGGGGACGACACCCTCGGCGAGACCGAGACCGACGTGACCCTTCCGCCCGATGACGACGCGGACTCCATCTTCGGAGGCACCCTCCGCTACGGGCTCGAGGCCGATGTCAACGGCTTGAACCCGACATCCTCCGCACTGGCGGCCTCCGGGCTCATGATGGCCAACGCGGTCTACGACACACTCGCCGTCTACGACGAGAACGATGTCTCTACCCCGCATCTTGCAGAGTCGTTCACGCCGAACGACACCTTGACCACCTGGACGATGAAGCTCCGCGAGGGCATCACCTTCCACGACGGCACACCGCTCAACGCGGAGGCCGTGCTCGTCAACTTCAACGCCCAACGGGGCGATCCGCTCGTCGGACTGGCGATCATGCCGTTCTTCCCGGCCGACGACACGGCTGCCATCGCCGTCGACGACCTCACGATCGAGTTCAACGTGAACTTCCCGATCGCCGACTTTGGCTCGATCCTGACCGGCCAGCTCGGCATGGTGGCCTCCCCCACCTGGATCGCCGCCGCCAAGGAGGACCCAACCCTCAACCAGGCGCCGGTCGGCACCGGTCCGTTCGTGTTCGACAGCCGCAGCGAGGACTCCGTGACTCGCTTCGTGCGGAACGAGGAGTGGTGGGGTGGCGACGTCTACCTCGACGCCGTCGAGTTCTACCCGGTCACCGACGGTGACGATCGCAACAGCCTCCTCTTCAACGGCGACCTCGATGCCCTCCACACCACGAACCAAGCGTCGATCCTCGACCTGGTCGACAACGCGGACTACCAGACCATCATCGACGACACCGGCGAGGAGTCCTACGCGATGATGAACACGGCGATCCCGCCGTTCGACGACATCCGCGCCCGTCAGGCCCTCGCGCACGCGACGCCGATCGAGGAGTACGTCGAGCTGATCGGCCTCGGCGTCTCCCGCCGCGCCACCCAGCGGTTCACTCCGGAGAGCATCAACTACAACCCGGATCTCGTCCAGGTCGGCAACGACCCCGACACGGCCGTCGCTCTCGTTGCGGAATACTGCGAGGAGCGGGGTGAGGAGACCAACCCGCTCCTCGGCACCACGACCTGCACCGACGGCAAGATCAACGTCGAGCTGCAGTGGTCGGGCCCGTCGGTGGTCCAGACCCGTATCGCCGAGTTGCTCGACGAGGCCTGGAGCGTCGGCTTCAACGTCACCTTCCAGGAGCTACCCCAGGACGCCCACGTGCTCCAGACCGCGATCGGCCAGTACAACGTCAACACCTGGCGCCAGTTCGGCGCCGTCGACGTCTGGACCGACAACGTCTGGCTCCTTTGCGCCACGATCAACCCGGCGGGGCTGTCCTTGAACTGGCCGCGCAACTGCGACGAGGATCGTGACGCGCTGCTCTTCCAGGCGACGGCCATGTCGGACCTCGAGGCTCGCGCCGAGGTGCTCAAGCAGGCGGAGGCGCTCATTAACGAGGCGTTCACCTACGTCTTCTTCACCCACACCACCTGGGTGAACTCATTCGCCGACAATGTGCGCGGCGTCTGTGACCACACCTCCGCCGGTGGTGAGAGGATGCGCTGCGCCGTCAGCGGCCGGACCTGGTTCTCCAAAGTCTGGATCGAGTGACGGACCACTGATCTGATCCGTCTCGGACGTAGAAAAGGTGAACTACTGGGTTCAACGCCTCACGGCGTCGGTCATGTTGCTGCTTGCGGTCAGCATGCTGACGTTCGGCGCCATGAACCTGCTCGGTGATCCTCTCTTCAACATCCTTGGACCGGCCGCCGCCGACACGAAGCCCGAGAGCCTCGAGAAGGTGGCGGCCGCCAAGGAGCTCTACCACCTCGACCGGCCGCTACCTGAGCGGTACGTGCGATGGTTGGGCGACATGGTCACCGGAGACTTCGGGGTGCAGTTCGGCTCCACCGGTCAGCCGCCGGTGAGCAACCTCATTGCGGAACGCTTTCCCCGCTCGCTCACCCTGATCGTCATGGCGCAACTCCTGGCCTCCATGATCGCGATCCCGTGGGCGCTGATCACCGCAGCGCGAGCGAACCGTCCGGCGGATCGAGTGTCGACCATCAACTCGTTCCTGTTGATCGCGATGCCGAACTTCGCCCTCGCGGTGATCCTGAAATACATCTTCGGCATCAAGCTCGGCTGGTTCCCGCTGACCTTCAAGGCAACCGACCCCTGGCTCACCCGCATCTATCAGACCTTCCTGCCGGCGTTGACCATCGCCCTTCCGGCAGCGGCCGTCTATCAACGTCTCCTCCGAACCGATCTGATCACAACGCTCCAGGAGGACTTCATCCTCATGGCACGGTCGAAGGGGGTCAGTCGTCGGCGGGTCCTGCTGCGTCACGCACTCCGACCGTCACTGTTCTCCTTCATCACGGTGTTCGGGATCAACACCGGGGCCCTCATCGGCGGATCGCTGATCGTGGAGAGCATCTTCCGGATACCCGGACTCGGCTCGGCCATCGTCGAGGCGATCCTCCGTGAGGACTTCCCAATCGTGCTCGCCATCGTGATGATCATCACCACCGCATTCGTCCTCGTCAACGTCGTGGTCGACATCGTCTACACCCTCATCGATCCACGGGTGAAACGATGACTGACACCATCGAGAAGCGGCTGGGCACGCTCTTCTGGGTGGCGGTGGGTTGGCTGGCGGTGATCAGCCTGCTCGCGATCTTCGCTCCCCTGCTCCCCATCAAGGATCCCGACGCCTACTACCTCGTGAAGGGCGTGCGGCCGCCGTACTCGCCCTCGGGCACGCACTGGTTCGGTACCGATCAGGATGCCCGAGACATGTTCGCCAGGACCATCTACGGGGCGCGGGTCTCGCTCGTGATCGGCTTCGTCGCGATCGCCTTCGGCATGCTCGTCGGCGGGACCGCCGGCATCATCGCCGGCTACCTGCGCGGACGGACCGACAAGCTCATCTCGTTCATCTTCATCGTCTTCCTCTCGTTCCCCTCACTGGTTCTCGCCATCCTGATCACCGCTCTCCTGGACCGTGGCCTGGTGACGATCGCCCTCACCCTCGGGGTGCTGGCGGTGGCGCCCGTCGGCCGACTCGCGAGGGCCAGCACCCTCTCCTTCGCCGAGCGCGAGTTCGTGACCGCGGCCCGGGCCATCGGTGCCGGCGACCGCCGGATCATCATCAGGGAGCTGCTCCCCAATGTGGTCGTACCCATGGGCGCGCTCGCACTGCTCGGCATGGCGGTGGCGATCGTCGCCGAGGGAGGCCTCGCCTTCTTGGGCCTCAGCGTGGAGAAGGGCCCCACCTGGGGCAAGTTGATCCTGTTCGGTGCCGGCTCCCGCGAGCTGGAGAAGTCGCCCTGGATCGCCTTTGGACCGATCATCATCCTGTTCATCACCGTCCTCGCACTCAACTACGCCGGAGACCGGATCCGCTCCTACTTCGATGTCAAGGAGATCGGACTGTGAGCGGGCTCCAGACCGAGGGCCGGGTCGACACCGGGCGGATACTGACGGTCGAGTCGCTCAGCACGACCTTCGCGACCGAACGGGGACCGGTGCGCGCGGTCGACGACGTCTCTCTGACCCTCGACCGCGGACAGTCCCTCGGCATCGTCGGAGAGTCGGGGTCGGGCAAGACCGTCCTGTCCCGGTCGATCATGGGCCTCCTGCCTTCCACGGCGCGTCGGGAGGGCTCGATCCGCTTCGGCGATCAAGAGTTGCTTGGGCCCGGTGCGCCCGACATGTCGCGCCTCTGGGGTCGCGAGATGTCGATGGTCTTCCAGAATCCGATGGTGTCGCTCAACCCGGTCATGCGGATCGGCGAGCAAATCGCCGAGCCCCTCAGGATTCACCTCGGGATGAGTCGCCGCGACGCCCGCTCGACGGCCATCCGTCTCCTTCGCGATGTCCGGATCCCCGAACCCGAAAGACGGATCAACCAGTACCCCCACGAGCTCTCCGGCGGAATGCGTCAACGGGTGATGATCTCGATCGCTCTCGCCTGCGGTCCCAGCCTGCTCTTCGCCGATGAGCCGACGACGGCCCTCGACGTGACGGTGCAGGCGCAGATCCTCGATCTCATCGCCGAGCAGCGAGCCGAGCGCAACATGTCGGTCATCCTCGTCACCCACGACCTCGGAGTCGTCGCCGGGCACACCGACGTCATCGCCGTCATGTACGGCGGCCGCCTGGTGGAGACCGCGCCGACAGCAACCCTGTTCGCCGACATGCGGATGCCCTACACCGAGGCGCTGCTGGCGAGTATCCCGCGACTCGACCAGCCGAGCCACACTCGGCTGACGACCATTCCCGGCCGGCCACCAGAGCTGATCGACCCCCCACCGGGTTGTCCGTTCGCCCCTCGATGCGCGTACGCGCGCGACCGCTGCCGAGAGGAGCGACCTCCTCTCAGCCCCACGCAGGACCCGACCCACAGCTACGCCTGCTGGTTCCCCGTGGGCTCACCCGAGTATCTCGAGACCCGCGAGCAACTCGCGGCGGGTCTCACCATCGGAGGACGACCGTGAGCGACGCACCTCACCTCCGACCCGATATCGATGCGGTGCTCAGGGTCCGTGACCTTGTCGTCGAGTTCCCGATGGGACGGAAGCGGAGCCTTCAGGCTGTCTCGGGCATCAGTTTCGACCTGGCCCGGGGCGAGACCCTCGGCATCGTCGGCGAAAGCGGGTGCGGCAAGTCGACGACCGGCCGCGCGATCATGCAGATGCCGCGACCGACGTCTGGTTCGATCGAGTTCGAGTCGAGCGAGTTGACGACCCTCGGACGGGCGGAGCTGCGCGAGGCCCGCACCAGGGTCCAGATGATCTTCCAGGACCCGATCTCATCGCTCAACCCTCGTCGTCGTGTCCGCGACAGTGTGCTCGATCCGCTCGACATCTGGGCTCGTGGCACACAAGAGGAGCGCGCCGCGCGGGTCGATCGCACCCTGGAGGAAGTGGGCATCGACCCGGAGCGCGCCCACGACTCACGACCACATCAGTTTTCCGGCGGGCAGTGTCAACGCATCGCGATCGCGAGAGCGCTCGTACTCGACCCGACATTGATCATCTGCGACGAACCGGTTTCCGCCCTCGACGTCAGCGTGCAGGCCCAGGTCCTCAACCTGCTCGAGGATCTGAAGGCCGCCCACGGGCTCACCATGATCTTCATCGCCCATGACCTCGCGGTCGTGAAGAACATCTCGGATCGTGTCGCGGTGATGTACCTCGGTCGTCTGTGCGAAATCGCCACACCCGACCGCCTCTACGCTCGACCGGCCCACCCGTACACCCAGGTGCTCCTCGACTCGGTACCCGTCCCCGATCCGACGGCCGACCGTACCTCGACCGGCATCTCCGGCGAGCCGCCATCGCCGATCAATCCACCGAGCGGTTGCCGGTTCCATCCGCGCTGCCCCGCCGCCGACGATCGATGCCGCACCGAGGTGCCGGAGATGACCGAGATCGAACCGGGCCATCACGTGGCATGTCACCATCCCCTGGTAACCCCGGTGACGATCAGCGGCTGAACGCGTCCAGCATCCCCCAGTAGCCGGGCCAACTCTTCGAGACCACATCCGAATCCTCGACGACGACACCGGGCACGGCCGAACCGAGGACACCGAACGCCATCGCGAGCCGATGGTCGTGATGAGTGGCCACACGCGCCCCGCGGGTCCCGCCACCGGTGATCACCAGACCGTCCGCGGTCACCTCGACGGCGACCCCACAACGAGCGAGGCCATCGGCGAGGTCACCGAGCCGGTCGCTCTCCTTCCGTCGGATGAAGCCGACCCCATCAATGCGCGTGACACCGTCGGCGAGGGCCGCTAGCACGGCGATGGTGGGCACCAGGTCCGAGCAGTCGCGCATATCGACATCGACACCGCGCAGCGCTCCCGCCGCGCAACTCACCGTCGTCGAGGACGACTCAGTGATGACGGAGGCGCCCATCGCGCGCAGGATCTCCCGGAACGCGACGTCTCCCTGGACGCTGCTCACTCCGAGACCGGGAATGACGACCTCTCCCCCGCAGGCGGCCGCCACCGCAGCCGGGTAGCTCGCTGAGGAGGCATCCGGCTCGATCTCCAACTCGGCGCCCCGGTATCCGCCCGGGGCCACCGACAGCGCGCCGCCCTCGTCCACAACCTCAGCGCCGAAGAGGGCCATCACGGTCGAGGTCATGTCGATGTAGGGACGCGAGACCTGGACGCCATGCAGTTCGATTTCAAGACCATCGGGCATACAGGCGCCAGCCATCATCAGCGCGGACACGAACTGACTGGAGACTCCGGCCTCCAGACGAACCCTCCCCCCTCGGACAGGACCGGTGACGATGGCGGGAAGACCACCCGTGTCGCTGTCAACCTCGGCCCCGATCTGTCGGAGCGCTCGGTGAAGTTCGCCGAAGGGACGACCGCGGAGCGGTCGGGCCCCCGTCACCTCGGTGGCACCCTCCGCGAGAGCCGCCACCGCGGTCAGGAACCTCGAGGTTGTTCCAGCCAGGCCAGCGTCGATCCGACCGGAGCGGGGTCGGCCGTCCACCCCGGCGACGTTCACCGTTTCGCCTTCAACCGTTGTCGACACCCCGAGGACGGCAAGCCCATTGAGCATCGCGACGGTGTCGTCCCCGTCAGGCAGACGATGCAGGCGAGAACCGCCCTGGGCCAGACCCGCGCAGACGAGAGCCCGATTCGCGATGCTCTTCGAACCGGGGACCTCGACCCGGGCAGAGAAGCCTGGCTGAATCGTCTTGATTGAGCGGGCCTCAGCGGCGGACCCGCTCATGAGAGCGCGGTCACCGTCGGTCGGAAGCCACGCGCCAGGAGGCCTCCCCGGAAGACCTCGGCCGCGGAGGTGTCCACGAGTACGACCGCCACTCCACGTGCCCCCTCGGCCAGGTGGACCACCTCGAAGCTCGCGATGTTGACGCCGAGCTCGGCGGCGAGGGTGAAGACCTCGGCGGCCGCGCCTGAGCGATCGGGGATCCGGATCCGAACCTCAGACAGCGATGTGGGGTCGGTGACCCGTCCCGGGAGGTTCACCCGGGACTCGCGGGAGGCCGTCAGCACCTCGAGGAGTCCGTCGTGGTCGTCGTCGACCACCATCCGACGCATCTCGCTGAGTGCCGCGATCATCTCGTCGAGGGCGTCGGCGATCGCCCGGCCGTTCGCCCGGCAGATGTCGATCCAGATGCCCGGACGCCCGCTCGCGATCCTCGTCATGTCCCGGAAGCCCCCGGCGGCGAGCCGAAGCAGTGAGGCATGTTCCTCCGCCCGGTCCGAAGCGAGCGCCATCAGGCTGGCGGCGGTGAGGTGAGGAACATGGCTCACTACGGCCACCAGTCGGTCGTGGTCGAGCGGTGGCAGGGCGACCACCTCAGCACCGAGGCCCGCGATGATCGACGCCAGCGTGGCGAAGGTGTCGTCAGGGACATCAGCGTCCGGAGTGAGGACCCACACCGCCCCCTCGAACATCTCCGGGTCGGCGCCATCGATCCCATCGAGCTCGCTGCCCGCCATGGGATGACCACCGAGGAATCGGGGCGAGTGGATACGGGCGCACAGATCGGCCTTCACCGAGCCGACATCGGTGACGAGGCCGGTGGTGGACTCCAGGGCCCGCTCCACCTCCGATGCAATGGCGCCGACCGGTGTGGCGATGAACGTGATCTCAGCATGTGGATCGAGCCCCACGGCATCGATGGCATCGAGAGCCAGCGCCCGCTCGCAGACTCCGGGCTGCGAGTCCTCCCCCGAGACATGCCACCCGCGGTGACGGAGCGCCAGAGCGACGGAACCCCCGATCAGGCCGAGTCCGACGACATTCGCCCGCCGTGCTCCCTCCCTGGTCTCGCTCACGCGGGCTGATCGTATCCAGAGGTCGCGACGGCGCGACCGAGGGCGATCACCTCGTCAGGAAGCAGCTCTCGCCACTCACCGGGACCGAGACGACGATCGGAGAGCGGGCCGATGCGCACCCTCACCAGGCGCTTCACCTCATGTCCCACGGCGGCGCACATCCGCCGAACCTGGCGATTGCGGCCCTCGTGGATGGTGATGCGCACCACGCCGGGGCTCGGTTGCGCGACACGGGCCGGAGCTGTCGGCCCGTCGTCAAGTTCGACACCCTCCCGGAGGCGACGAAGGGCGTTCGGCGACAACCTGCCACCGTGCACCTCGACCAGATACTCCTTCTCCACCCCCGTCGACGGGTGGGCGACGGCATTGGCGAGCCCGCCGTCGTTCGTCAACAGGATCAACCCCTCAGTGTCGAGATCGAGGCGACCGACCGGGAAGACCCGAGGCTCGCCGGGGACCAGTTCGACGACGGTGGGACGACCCTGCGGATCGCTGGCGGTCGTGACCACGCCCCTGGGTTTGTTCAGCAGGTAGTGAACGAGCCCGGGTCGGACGCCTACCGGAGCCCCATCCACTGTCACCTGATCGTTCTCGGGGCGTACGCGCGCGCCGAGGATCGCGGTGGTGCCGTTCACCTTCACACGGCCTTCGGAGATCAGGATCTCACAGGCGCGCCGACTGCCGAAGCCGAGTGAGGCGAGCACCTTCTGCAGGCGCTCCCCCTCCTCATCCATCGCCGGTTGGAGGCTCGGTCAGCGTCTCCGCGTCGATCCGAAGGCCTGACTCGAGTGTCTCCACCACATCAGCCGAGGGGATGAACTCGGCGATGGGCGGCAGATCATCGAGGGAGGGAAGCCCCAGACGCTCCAGGAACGTCGTCGTCGTGCCCCACAGGACCGCCTGACCGGGCCCGCTGTCGCGGCCGACCTCGGCGATGTACCCGCGGGCCGCGAGGCTTCGGAGCACCCCGTCGGGATCCACGCCGCGGATCGAGGCGACCTGCGCCCGGGAGATGGGCTGTTTGTAGGCCACGATCGCCAAGGTCTCGAGCGCAGCCCCGCTGAGTCGAGCTCGCTGCTCACTCAGCACGAACCGCTCCACCCACGGGGCCACCGCTTCGACCGTCTGGTAGCGATACCCCCCAGCCACCTCGCCGATCTCAAAGCCACGGCCCTCGGCGCGGTACGACTCACGGAGGAGCTCGATCCCGTCGATCACGGCGCCGATCGGACGCTCCAGGAGCTGAGCGATGAGGTCGGGTGCCACGGGCTCATGGGCGACGAGGAGGATGCCCTCGATGGCCTGCAGGAACTCGTGGTCTCCCTCAGTGGGCCCGTCCGAGCCGTCGGCGGTCTCCGGCAGTTCCATGCTCATCCCTCGTATGCGTCGACGCCGCTCAGCGCCGCCTCCACATCGTCCCCACCCGTCCACTCGACCTCGATGTCGCCGAATCGCTCGAACTGGTCGAGCTCGACGAGACCCTGCTTGTAGAGCTCCAGCACAGCGAGGAAGCGCACGATCACCTCGACTCGCTCGACGAGTCCCTCGACCAGTCGCCTGAACGGGACCCTTCCGAGGTCCGGCAGTTCTTCGGCCAGCTCCGCCACCGCCTCGGCGACGGTAACCCTGACGATGCTGACGTGGAATAGGTCGACGAACGGTTCGGGTCGTGGGGTCAGCGCTCGGATCGCCGCGCTGGCCAGGCGCCGCACCGAGGTCCCCTCGAGCAGATCCGGCTGCAGGGATCGATAGCGCTCATCGGGGCCGACCTCCCGGGGGAAGTGGAGCGATGCCGTTGCCGCGAGCTCGTTGAAGACCGACGCGACGTCCTTGAAGGTCTTGCACTCGAGTAGCCGGGCGAGCAGGAGGTCCCGCTCCTCCCAGAGCGCGAGCTCGTCATCGAGATCGACATCCCCTGAGCCCGGGAGCAGCCGCCTCGTCTTCAACTCGACGAGGGTCGCCGCGATCAGGAGGAACTCCGTCGCCACCTCGAGATCGAGGGCCTGCATACGCTCGACCTCGGCGAGATAGCCATCGACGATGGAGGCGAGATCCACGTCGTACAGGTCGACCTGCTCCTTGAGGATCAGCTGGAGCAGGAGGTCGAACGGCCCTTGGTACACCTCGGTGGAGACGTCGACGGCCACGCGCCAACGCTACCCAACGGAGCTGAGGGCCCGGGGTATGCCCGCTCACGGCCTCGTCGGTAGCCTCGCGCTGTGACCCGAGTCCTCTCTTGCATCCAGCCGACCGGTGCGGTCCACCTCGGGAACTACCTCGGTGCTCTCCGGAACTGGGTGGACGGGCAGCACGACAAGGACGTCTTCCACGGCATCGTCGACCTGCACGCCCTGACGGTCACCACCGAACCCGATGTGGTCGGCCCCGCGACCACCGACCTGGCGGCGATGCTCTTCGCCATCGGTCTCGACCCCGAGATCGCCACCGTGTTCGTCCAGAGCCACGTTCCCGAGCACTCCCAACTCGGATGGATCATGGAGTGCACGGTGTCATTCGGCGAGCTCTCCCGTATGACCCAGTTCAAGGACAAGTCGGCTCGTCGCGAGGCCGACTTCGTCTCCGCTGGTCTGTTCACCTATCCGGCCCTGCAGGCCGCTGACATCGTCCTGTACGACGCCGACGAGGTGCCTGTCGGGGAGGACCAGCGCCAACACATCGAGATCACCCGGGACATCGCGATCCGGTTCAACAGTCGATTCGGCGACACCCTGGTCGTGCCTGAGGCCGTCACCCCCCGCGCCGGGGCGCGCGTAATGGACCTCCAGGAGCCGACCTCCAAGATGTCCAAGTCCGGCGACAGTGACGCAGGATGTGTCTTCATGCTCGACACCCCGGCTGCCATCGAGAAGAAGTTCAAACGCGCCGTGACCGATTCGGAGAACGAGGTCCGTTACGACATCGCCGCCAAGCCCGGGGTCAGCAACCTCCTCGACATCCTCTCGGCCGCCACCGGAGGCGACCGAGAGCGCCTCGCTGAGGAGTACTCCCAGTACGGCCCCCTGAAGAGCGACACCGCCGCCGCCGTGATCGAACTACTCCAACCGATCCAGGAGCGACACCGCGAGCTCATGGCGGATCCGGCCGAGCTCTCGCGTCTGCTCGGGCTCGGCGCCGAGCGCGCTCGTTCCGTCGCCTCGGACACCCTCGAGCGGGTACACCGGTCGATCGGCCTGCTCGCCTACTGACGGAACTTATGGCCGTTGTCGGCGACCTCGATCGTCGCATCCTGAAACTCGCGGGCCCCGCTCTCGGCGCTCTGGCTGTCGAGCCGCTCTACGTTGCCGTCGATACCGCGATGATCGGAAGGGTCGGGACCTCCGAACTCGCCGGGCTGGCCCTTGCGGCGGCCGTGATGTCCCTTCTGGCAGCGGGAGCCAACTTCCTGACCTATGGAACCACTCAGCAGGTCGCGCGCGCCGCTGGAGCCGGTGACCTCACCGGCGCTCGGCGAGCGGCGCGCACCGCTGGCTGGGTCGCCATGGTGGCCGGGATTATCGCCCTCCCGGTCGTATGGGCGGCCCGAGGTGTCATCGTGTCACTCCTCGGCGGAAGCGGCGGCTCCGCGGATCACGCCGCGACCTATCTGGGAATCAGCGCTCTCGGCCTGCCGGCGGTCATGCTCATGCTCTCCTCACAGGGGGTGTTCCGCGGTCATGCCGACTACCGAACCCCACTGTGGATCCTTCTCGGCTCGAACGGGGCGAATGCGGCGATCGAGTGGGTGCTCGTGTTCGAACTCGACCTGTCCGTCGCCGGTTCGGCCTGGTCGACCGTCGTGGCGCAGTGGGGTGCGGCTGTCGCGCTCATCTGGCTGCAATGCCGTCGTTACGGATCTGTTTTCGGTAGTCGCCCAACCGCCTCGGAGGCCGCTCCGCTGCTGACGGCGGGGCGCCATCTGCTCCTCCGAGTCACGGGCCTCATCGTCGTCTTCACCGGTTCCACCTCGCTGATGGCTCGACGTTCGGAGGTGGACCTCGCGGCGCATCAGATCGTGATGAGCCTGTTCCTCCTCCTCGCCCTCATCCTCGATGCCCTCGCGATTCCCGCCCAGACCCTGGTTGCCGAGTCGGTCGGCGCCGATGAACGACCAGCCGCCCGTGAACTGACCCGACGGACCGAGCGACTCTCCCTGGTGGCCGGTCTGGCGCTCGCACTGGGCCTCGTCGCGACGTCTGGTTTGCTGCCGCATCTGTTCACCTCCGACATCGCAGTCGTCGACAACGCCAGGGAGGCGGTGGTCATCCTCGGGATCATGCTCATCCCCGGCGCCATCGCCTTCGCCGGTGACGGCGTGCTCATCGGGCTCGGGGACTACCGCTTCATCGGACGGCTCTCCTTCGTGACCCTCCTCGTGGTCTCACCCCTCTACCCCGTACTCGCCCGCGCCGGAGCCGGGTTGGGCACGCTGTGGCTGTCCCTGACAGGGTGGATGGTGCTGCGCGCCGTCTCGGTCCATCTGCGCCACCGGCACCTCCTCGACTCACGGCCGGTCCCGCAGACCCCCTGAGTCGTCGGCCTGTCGAAGGGCGTCGCGGCTCTCCCGTGGACCCTCGCCAGCCACCAACTGCACGGTGACGGGATCGGTACCCACATCCCGGAGCAGATCGGCACCGACCGCCTCATGATCGCGGTACCGCTGCGCGTTCCGGCTGGGCGACACGACGTACCAGACACGAACGAGGGCGCTCCTCGGGGCCTCGACCTTGCCGATGTCGTGGAGCAGTGAACCGGCGATCTCGGCTCGGGTGGAGTTCGGACGAATCGAGAGCGAACGGCGCGCCACACCGATGGCGTGCCTCCGGTCGCCGTTGCCGAGCCGCACCCACAGGGAACGCTCACCCTCCGAGAGATATGCATCCGCCCAGGCCTCATCCGCTGCGGACGGCGGTCGGCGATCAAGTTGCCCGATGAACCGGGAGACGAGGTGCGCCACGCGGTGAATCACGCCACTCACGACTGGGACCTCCGCACCGCCCGGGGGTGTGCCTCGCGGTACACCTCTCGCAGCCGTTCTTGACTGACCCGGGTGTACACCTGAGTGGTGGAGATGGTTGCATGACCGAGCATCTCCTGCACCACCCGTAGATCCGCTCCGTGATCGAGCATGTGCGTCGCACACGAATGCCGCAGGACATGCGGGGACAGCACGGAGGTGACCCCCGCCCGCTCCCCTGCCGCTTTCACGATCAACCAGATGCCCTGACGGGAGATTCGGCCTCCTCGACGATTCAGGAAGACCGCCTCGGCATCACCGCGCCGTCGCCACTCCCTCGGGGCGAGCATCCCGCGGCCGGCGTCGTCGTACCAGGCTTCGAGTGCTCTCGAGGCCGCCGCGCCGAAGGGAACGATCCGCTCCTTGGAGCCCTTGCCGAGGAGCCGGACTAGTCGCCCACGAAGGTCGACATCGCCGATGGAGAGTCCAGCAACCTCCGCCACGCGCGCACCGGTTCCATACATCAGCTCGAGCACGGCTCGATCACGTCTCGACACCGCGTCGGTACCCTGCGCCGCGTCGAGGAGACGTCCGACCTCCTCCTCCGAGAGTGGTTTCGGCACCCCTGAGGGCACGCTCACACCGTCGAGGGCGGTCGTCGGGTCGTCGGGACGCAACGACTCGGTCGACAGGTGGCGATGCAGCATTCGCACCGCGGCCAGCCGCCGGGCCATCGACGACGGAGCCGCCCCGGCGTTGCGCTGAGCGGAGATCCATTCCTCGATGTCGGTCCGCGATGCCCCGAGAGGGGTCGCGCCGCGCTCACTCAGGTGTCGGACATAGGCGGTGAGGTCCCGACGGTACGCCGCCACGGTGTTGCGGGCCCGTCCTCGCTCACTGGTGAGATGGGCGAGGAACTCCTCCACCTCGATGGGGAGCCCGTCCTCCCAATCCTCAGGGTGCGAGGTCACCACGGCTGAGTCGATCCGAGGCGAGCATGATGCCGACCACTGACTTCCCGTCCGCGATCCGCCCGGACCGAACCATCTCGAGCGCCTCCTGCAGGGGGACGTGCAGCACGTCCATGGCTTCCTCCTCGGGCCCCTGCCGGGAGTCGTCCACCTGATCGCAGTCCGATGCGAGGAAGATGTGGGTGGTCGCGTCTGACATGCCGGGTGAGGGGATGATGACGGTGAGTTCCTCCAGCACTCCGGCGCGCAGGCCGACCTCTTCGGCCAACTCGCGGTGCGCGGTCACCGATGGAGGTTCCCCGGGCACATCGCGCATCCCGGCGGGAACCTCGATGACCGGTGCCTCGATAGCCGGGCGATACTGCTCGACGAGGACCACCGAGGCGACCCCCTCCGGATCGAACAGGATGGGCACGACCGCGACCGATCCCGGTGAACGGACGATCTCCCGTTCGAACTCCGCATCATCTGGGCCGCGGAATCGCGCCACCGACACCGACCAGATGTGGCCGCGGTGCACCTCGCGCTCATCAAGGCGCTGGAACTCGGCCACCGTTCAGACGCGCAGGTCGTCGGCGTTCGCCCGAGACCGATCAAGCGCCGCGCCGATCAGATCGCGGAAGAGCGGATGCGGGCGATCCGGACGGCTCTTGAACTCGGGGTGCGCCTGGGTCGCCACCCAGAACGGGTGATCGGAAAGTTCGATGAACTCGACGAGCCGTCGGTCGGGCGAGATTCCACTGCAGACGAACCCGTATTCCTCGAGGCGCGACTTGTAGTTCGGGTTGAACTCGAAGCGATGCCGGTGACGCTCGCTGACCACCGGTTCGCCGTAGGCGTCCGCCACTCGGGTGCCGGCAGTCAGCACTGCGTAGTAGGCGCCGAGTCGCATCGTGCCCCCCTTGTCGGTCACCTCACGCTGATCGTGCATGAGATCGATCACCGGATGACGGGTGGTCGCGTCGAACTCGGTGGAGTTCGCGTCGGCGAGACCCACGACGTTTCGAGCGAACTCCACGGTCATCGCGTGCAATCCGAGACACAGCCCGAGACAGGGCAGACCGCTCTCGCGGGCGTACCGGGCCGCCTCGATCTTGCCCTCGAACCCGCGGGCGCCGAATCCACCGGGAATCACCAGCCCGTCGAGCTCCGAGAGACGGTCCTCGGCGAGGAGCCCCTCGACGTCCTCAGCCTGGATCCAGTCGATCTCCACGCGCGCGCCGTGGTGGAAGCCCGCGTGCTTGAGCGACTCGACGACGGACAGATAGGCGTCGGGCAACTGGACGTACTTGCCGATGAGACCGATCCGAACGGGATTCGTCGCGGTCTCGACCGTCTCGACCAGCCGGTCCCAGGCAGTGGTGTCGACATCGGCGGTCTCCATATCGAGCACGTCGAGGACGACGTCGTCGAGACCCTCGTCGTGGAGGATGAGCGGCAACTCGTAGATGTTCCCGACGTCGGCGGCGTTCACGACAGCGCGGTCATCCACATCGCAGAGATTGGAGATCTTCCGCTTGAGTTCGCTGCTGAGTGGCGCCTCGCTCCGGCAGACGATCACATCGGGCTGGATGCCGCGGCTCCGCAGCTCGGTCACCGAGTGCTGCGTGGGCTTCGTCTTCTGCTCACCGGCGGGACCGATGAACGGCACCAGAGTGACATGGACGTAGCAGACGTTGCCCCGGCCCGCGTCCTTGCGGAACTGGCGGAGGGCCTCCAGGAAGGGAAGGATCTCGATGTCGCCGACGGTGCCGCCGACCTCGGTGATCACGACATCGACGTCATCGGTCGAGATGCGTTGGACACGTCGTTTGATCTCGTCGGTGATGTGCGGGATGACCTGCACGGTCTTTCCCAGGTAGTCACCGCGTCGCTCGGCGGCGAGCACGGACTGGTAGATCGATCCGGTGGTCGCATTGGAACTCTGGGTGAGGTTCTCGTCGATGAATCGCTCGTAGTGCCCGAGGTCCAGATCGGTCTCACCGCCGTCGTCGGTGACGAAGACCTCCCCGTGCTCATAGGGGTTCATGGTGCCCGGGTCGACGTTGATGTAGGGGTCGAGCTTCTGCATCGTGACGCGCAGGCCGCGCATCTTGAGAAGTCGTCCGAGGGAGCTGGCCGTCAGTCCCTTGCCGAGGGAGCTGACCACCCCACCGGTCACGAAGATGTGCTTCGTCAACTCGAGACCCCCGCCTGCGGACTCCAGCCGCGTTGTGTATCGACCACTCCCATGACGGGATGTCACCCTATCCCGAACCCGCGCGGGAACCGGTGGATGACGGTGATCCGAGGAGTTCACGGGCATGTTCCACCGCCCGGGGGCCGTCGGTCCCGGCGAGGAGGCGGGCGATCTCGGAGACACGGTCGTCGCCGGAGACCACGCGGACCGTGGCGGCGGGTGGGGCACCGTCGTCGGCTCGGCCGCGCTCGACCACGAGATGGCTCCCGGCGCGACTCGCCACCTGGGCCAGGTGTGAGACCACGATGACCTGACGACTGCGGGCAGCCCGGGTGAACTCGTCGCAGATGGAATGCGCAGCCCGGCCACCGATCCCGGCGTCGATCTCGTCGAAGACCACCGTCTCCGGAGCCTCGAAACCGCCCGAGCCGGCGGTGACCGTGTCGATCGCCAGCATGCACCTCGCCAGCTCACCACCGGAGGCCGCTCGGGCGAGGGGGAGGGCCGAGACCGTCCCGCTCGGAGAGAAGAGCATCTCGACCCGCTCCCCCGCCGCTCCCCCGCAGTCGATCTCCAGACGGGCATCAGGCAGTTCGAGAGGTCTGACCGCCTCGGTGACCTCCTCCGCGAGGCGAGCCGCTGCCGCCCGGCGCGCCTCGGCGAGGCGTGCGGACTCAGCGTCGAGCTGCCCGCGCGCCAGCTCCAACTCGGCCTCGATCTCCGCCACCGCCGTATCGCGGCCCTCGAGGGCTGCGAGGCGCCCGGCGAGCTCGTCCGCGTAATGCATCACGGCGGGAAGATCGCCGCCGTACTTCTTCATGAGGCGGCGGAGCTGGTCTCGGCGCTCGCGCACCCTGGCGAGACGCTCGGGATCGTCAGCGATACCACCCATGACGCTCCGCAGATCGCTGGTGAGCTCGCGCATCTCGGCCAACAAGGACTCAGCCCGCGCCGACAGCGCGCCGAAGGTGGGGTGACGACCCAACTCGGCGGTCGAGAGAGCGATCCGATCGTCCTCGTCAAAGGCGCTCACAGCCCGACCGGCCACCTCACGAAGCTCGTCAGCCGAGGAGAGCGTCGACTCCTCGATGTCGAGACGCTCATCCTCACCGGGGTCGTCAATGGCCGCGGAGGCGATCTCATCGATCTGGAATCGCAGGAGGTCGATCTCGCGGTATCGCTCACCGGAGTCGCCGCCGAGGGCGGCCAGACCGGCCTCCAACTCGGCGACCCGTTCGACGGCTCCCTCCCAACCCGAGGTGTCGATACCACCGAAACGGTCGACCGTGGCGCGCTGGGCCCCCGCCCGGAGCAGGGAGTGATGGCTGTGTTGGCCGTGCACCTCGAGCAGCGCGGATGCGGCCTCAGCGAGTGCCGAGACCGTGCTCGGACGGCCGTCGATGTAGGCCCGCGACCGACCCTCGAGGGGTACCACCCTCGTGAGCACCGTCTCGGTGTCACCATCGATACCCACGACCCGGAGGTCGATGCGGCACTCCTGGGTACCGGTCCGGACCAATGAGGAGTCCGCTCGGTCGCCGAGCACGAGACCGAGCGCGCGCACCACCATCGACTTACCGGTGCCGGTCTCGCCCGTGATCGCCGTCAGCCCCGCCGACAGTGGGATCGTCACGCGGTCGAGGACCGCGAGGTTCTCGATGTGGAGCTCGGCGAGCATCTCAGCGGTCGGTGAGGCCGAACTTGGACTTCAGGGTCTGGTGGTATGGACGCCGGTCGAATCGGACGAAACGCGCCACCCTCGCCGAGGGTGAGCAGTGCACGCGATCGCCGGGCTCGACGGTGGCACCGACCCGGCCATCGAGCACGACGCCGGCCGAGTTCGGGCCGAGCACCTCGACCTCGACGGTCTCGCTCGGATCGAGGACCATGGTGCGGTCGAAGAGCATGTGCGGCGCGACCGGGGTGACGAGGACGGCGCGGTGCCGCGGGGAGACGATCGGCCCTCGGGCCGACAGCGAATAAGCGGTGGAACCGGTCGGGGTCGACACGATCACACCGTCACTGGCGAGGGTGGCGAAGAGCTCGCCGTCAATGATCACACCGAGTCGGACGGCCGTGCCCGGAGCACCCTTCTCGACCACCACCTCGTTGAGGACGCAGGCGACGGGCTCACCGTTGACCTTGACGTCGAGCATCATCCGCTCGTCGACCCACCAACCTCCCGTGGCGGCGTCGGTCAGCGCGCGCTCGATCGCCGCCAGACCGTCGGCGGCGTGAACCTGGGAGAGGTAGCCGAGGGAGCCGAGATCGACACCGAGGAGCGGTGCCTCGGAGGCGTGGGCGGCAGCCGCGGCGACCGCGCGCAACATCGTGCCGTCACCGCCGAGGCTGACGATGAGCCCCGTACCCGAACCGGGGCCCGGTGCTGCGAGACCGGCGGCATCGGCACCGAGCAGTGAGGCTGCGCTGTGCTCGTCGACGGTCAGCTCGTACCCGCTCGCCGACGCCCAGTCGATGAGGGTCCGAAGCAGCTCGCGTGCCTCCTCGCGGGTGGGGTGGGCGACCACGTGCACGATGGACATCTCAGCCACGACCCTGGAGATGAACGAGGAACTCCACATTGCCGGAGCCGCCGGTGATCGGAGACACACACGTTCCGAGCAGGGGACAGCCGAGACCCGCGTAATGATCGATCACCTCGGCGAGGGTGCGCCGACGAACCTCCTCGTCGCGGATGACACCGCGACCCTTGGAGACCTCACGACGCCCCGCCTCGAACTGGGGCTTGACCAGCAGGATCATCTCAGCCTCTGGTCTACACCATCGCAAGAGGGGCTCAGCGACCGTACGGAGCGAGATGAAGGAGAGGTCGGCAACGACCAGGTCGACCGGCCCCCCGAGGCGGAAGGGATCGGCGTCTCGGACGTGGGTGGCCTCGTGGAGGCGGACGCGCGGATCGGTGGAGATGCGCTCGTGCATCTGGTTGCGGCCCACGTCGACCGCGATCACCGATGCAGCGCCGTGCTGCAGGAGGCAGTCGGTGAACCCGCCGGTGGACGACCCGGCGTCGAGGCACTCGAGACCGGTCACATCGAGGCCGAACTCGACGAGGGCGTGAGCCAGTTTCTCACCACCACGGCTGACGTACGCCGGTCCGTCACCGAGGACCACCACCGCTGACGAACGAGCCACCTGGTTCGCTGGGCGCGCCGCTGGGGCTCCATCGACGAGGACGTGACCGGACTCGATCAGCGACACCGCCTCACCGCGACTGGCGGCGAGGCCGCGCCGGACCAACTCGGCGTCGAGTCGGCGGCGGTCAGCCCCCATCGGTGCGCTCCTCGGAGTCGAGCAGGAAGCCGACCACCGCTGCGAGGTCGCGGAAGGAGGAACCGGCACTCGGCCGGTCGTCATCGACGCCGGTGAGGACGTGGGCGAACTCCGCGCCCACCGCCTCCGCCATCGCGCCGTCGGTGGACGCCCGGTCTCCGACCATCACGAGGCGACGGACCTCCGCAGGTAGGCGAGAGCGGATCAGCGCCGCCATCGGTGCCTCCGGCTTGCCGGCGATGGTCGGCGTGACACCGCTGGCCACCGCCACGGCGCCGATGATCGAGCCACCTCCGGGCAACAGCTCAGCCTCAGTCGGAAAGGTCGGGTCGGAATTGGTGCCGATGAAGCGGGCCCCTGCCCGGATCGCCCGCATGGCGATACCGAGGCGCCGGTAGTCGAACTCGGGATGCAGGCCGACCACCACCGCGTCGACCTCCTCGGTCGGTTCGACATCGCCGGGGAGAACCGAGCAGCCGCGCCGAGCCAGCTCCTCGCGGACCCCGGGGCCCGCCGCGCAGAGGACGACCTCACCGGGATCGCACAGCAGGGCGGCCGCCATCGGGGACGTCAGGACCTCGACACCGTCCGGGACGCCGAGCTCGAGCAGGCGGTCGAGATGATGACCAGCCGGATCGTGCGAACTGTTGGTGATGAACAGCACCGACCAACCAGCGCCGATCAGGTCGCCGAGCGCCGCGATCGAGCCCTGCACCGGCTCTGACCGTCGCCAGACGACACCGTCGAGATCGCAGAGCAGCACCCGGGTGTCAGACACAAACCCATCATGACATCGGGGCGTGACGTCGGGAACATGGCATCCTGAGAAGGTGGCTGACCTCCTCCCCTTCATGGCGCTGCGCCCCCGGGCAGATCTGACCCAGGCCGTCATCGCCCCGCCCTACGACGTCATGGGATCGGACGAGGTGCGGCACTGGCGTGCCTCACACCGGCGCAACATCACCCACATCGACGTCGCTCTGCCCGAGGACGGTGACACGCCGTACGACACCCTCGCAGGACGTCTCCGCGAGTGGATCTCCGACGGGTCCCTGGTTCGGGACACCGCCCCCACCCTGACCGTGCAGCGGATGAACTTCACCGACAACCTGGGTCGCACCCGGACCATCTCCGGAGTCCTCGGCGGGCTGGAGGTCACCTCCGGAGAGGGCGCATCCGTCCTGCCCCACGAGCGGACGACGCCCAAGGCCTCCACCGACCGATACGACCTGACCGTCGCCACCGGAGCGAACCTGTCGCCCGTGTGGGGGCTCGCCCTGGGCGATGGTCTCCACGACGCGCTCGACGCGCCTGGTGAGCTCCTGGCGGTCGCCTCGATGGATGACAGCGCGGTGGGCGCGGTGGAGCACCGTTGGGAGCGGATCGCTGATCCGGAGCGCATCGCGACCATCAGGGCCGCGCTCGCGCGCGATGACGTCCTGATCGCCGACGGGCACCACCGCTATGGCGTTGCCCAGCGGATCCACGGCGAACTCGGCTCCTCGCTCCCGGGAGCGTCCCACACGCTGGCATTCATCAGTCCGCTCACCGAGGATCAACTCGCGGTGGCGGCCATCCACCGCGTCTACCGAGGCATCGAACCACAGGACCTCGTCGACCGCCTCGCCTCCGGTTTCCGTCTCGTCGACGGCGGTCGCCTCGACTCCCCCGCGGACGCCGATCGCCTCCCCGCCCAGATCAAGGAGCGCAACGCCCCCTGCCTGGTCGATCCATCGGGGAACCTCCTCTGGTTGATCTCTGACGAGGCGCTGGTCTCCGGCGCGCGCGACCTCGACGGAGCCCGACTTGAACACGTGCTCGAGAGCACCGACCACGAGGTGAGCTACGTGCACGACCCGGTGGAAGCCGCACGACAAGCGATGGAGGGTCAGGCCGCGGCGGCGGTGCTCATCCGACCCGTGGCCATCAGCGAGATCACCCGCACGGGACGGACCGGCGAGGTCATGCCTCCCAAGTCCACCTTCTTCTCACCGAAACTGCCGACCGGCGCCGTCCTGAGGCCGCTTGACGGGGACTGACGTCTCCCCTCTCGGGATCAGGTGATCGACGCCGCGTGGATACCGGCGACCGTCGCGTCGAGCACCCGATCGAACTCCTCGTCGGTCATGTCGACCGTCAAGCCCTCGGCCAACGCCCTCGAGAAGCTGGCGATCATGCCGCGCTGCCGAGACAACCGCTCATTGGCCTCCTCCCGCGGGTAACCACCCGAGAGGGCGACCACTCGGAGGACCGACGGATGGTCCACCAGAGGGCGGTAGAGATCATCCACCGACGGGATCGACAGCTTGAGCATCACCGGCGAGTCGCTGGGCACCGAGCCCAGGTGCTCAGTGATCGACGCCAGCAGCAGCGCCTCGGCCTCGACCTTGTCGGGAATGGTGATGTCGACCTCGGGCTCGATGATGGGGACGAGTCCGGCCGCCCGGATCCGCGCGCCGACCTCGAACTGCTGGGACACCACGGCGTCGATGCCCTCAGGCGAGGCGGCCGCGATGACCGAACGCATCTTCGTACCGAAGATCCCGGCCGCCACCGCTCGTTCCAGCAGGGCCTCGAGATCCGGCATGTCCTTCATGACCTGAACCCCACCGGACGGCTCGGCGAGCCCCTGATCGACCTTCAGGAACGGCAGGATCCCCTTCCGCGACCAGAGGTACTCCGCGGTCGGCAGACCATCGACCACGCGGTCCATGGTCATCTCGAACAGAATGGCACCCAGGACGCGACTGTCGAAGGCTCGACTCATCATCATCCGGGCCCGCATCGCATGGATGAGATCGAACATCTCCTCATCGGATGACCACGCCTCGGCGCCGACGCCATAGAGGCCGAGGGCCTTCGGTGTGCTCCCTCCGCTCTGGTCGAGCGCCGCGATGAAGCCTTCTCCGGTCCGCATCCTGTCGATCTGTTCAGCCTTCATGTCATTCTCCGTGTGTGGGGGTTCGGTGCATTCACGCCGTGTCGCCGTCCGCCGACGGCAGGACCCTCAGACCCAGTTCGGCCAACTGCGCCGGGTCGGCGGGCAGCGGCGACTCGGTCATCGGATCCGAACCGGACTGGGTCTTGGGATAGGCGATCACCTCTCGGATGTTCTCCTCGCCAGCGAGGATGGCGATGAGGCGATCGAGTCCGTAGGCGAATCCGCCGTGGGGAGGTGCTCCGTAGTCGAAGGGGCGCAGGAAGAAGCCGAACTTCCGTGCGGCCTCCTCCTCAGAGATCCCGAGCGCGTTGAAGACCCGTTGCTGCAGTTCCGGCTCGTGGATCCGGATCGAACCCGAACCGAGCTCCCACCCGTTCAGCACGAGGTCATAGGCGATCGAGCGGACCGCGAGCGGTTCGCTCTCGATGAGGTCGACATCCTCGGGATGGGGACGGGTGAACGGGTGATGGCCGGGACGGGGCCGACCGCTGTGCGGGTCGATCCCGACGAACAGGGGGAACTCCACGACCCACACATACCGGTACGGACCCTCATGCACCGGTGGACGGCCCAGGTCATTGCGGAGCGTGCCGAGCACCTCGCAGGTGGTGGCCCACTCATCGGCGACCAGCAGGCACAGGTCACCCTCAGACGCCTCGAGAGTCGCGACCACACCGGCGCATTCGTCATCGGACAGGAACTTGACCACCGGGGAATCGAGCTGTCCCGCAGGCCCGACCTTCAGCCAAACGAGACCCTTCGCCCCGAGCTGCTTCGCCCGATCGGTGAGACGGTCGAGCTGCCCTCTCCCGTGCTCTGCCGCCGCTCCGGGTACCCGGATCCCCTTGATCGACTCCGCAGACGCGAACGCCTTGAACCCGGTCCCTGCGAACACCTCGGTCAGGTCGACGAGCTCCAGGCCGAACCTGAGGTCGGGTTTGTCGCTCCCGTATCGGTTCATGGCCTCGTGCCAGGTCATCCGCTCGATCTCCGGGGGGCGCTCCCCCGTGACCGCCTCGGCGGCGTCGAGCACTGAGCGCCCAACCGCATCCAGGACATCGTCCTGGCCGACGAAGCTCATCTCGAGATCGAGCTGCATGAACTCGTACTGCCGATCGGCTCGCAGGTCCTCGTCACGGAGGCATCGTGCGATCTGGTAGTAGCGATCGACCCCTCCCACCATGAGCAACTGCTTGAAGAGCTGCGGGGACTGCGGAAGGGCGTAGAACGACCCTGGCTCCTTGCGTGAGGGCACGAGGAACTCGCGCGCGCCCTCCGGGGTGGATGGCACCAGCATCGGCGTCTCGACCTCGACGAAGCCCTGGGCCTCCATCGACCGCCGGACGGCGGCGTTCACGGCTGAGCGAACCCGGATGTTGCGCTGCATCCGCGAGCGGCGGAGATCGAGGTACCGGTACTGGAGCCGGACGTTCTCGTCGACCGCGTCGGCCCGCTCATCGATCGTGAACGGTGGCGGCGTCGCGCTGCGTAGGATCTCGACCTCGCAGTCGCCCACCTCGACCGCCCCGGTCGGGAGTCCCTCGTTGCGGGTCCCCTCCGGGCGTTCGCGGAGCACGCCGGTGATGCGGAGCACATATTCGGACCTGACGTCGACATCGCTGTTGAGCACGCACTGCACGATCCCGGTGTGGTCGCGAAGATCGACGAAGGCGAGGTGCTCCCCGTGCTCCCGACGACGCGCCACCCACCCGCACAGGGTCACCCGCGAGCCGATGTCGGCCTCGCGCGGCTCACCGCACATGTGGGTTCGCATCGACGTGGCACCGCTGCTGGTGTTGGTCATCTTCTCAACTCTCAATGCTCTCGGGGGGTCGGTGCTCGTTCAGAGCGTTGGGGATCCGCGCGACGACCTCACCGCGGGGCCAGGTCTCCTGGGGGATATCGCCTCGAAGAAACCTGACCGTCACGGTATCCGAGGAACGCTCGTCATCGCCGACGATCAGCGCGATCACCGCACCGCTGCGGTCGGCGGCCTTCATCTGTGCCTTCATGCTCCGCCCGCCGTATCCGCGATCGACCGAGTGTCCCGCTCGGCGCAGCTCGGTCGACATGCTGAGCGCCGCCTCTCCGCCGGTCGTGTCGACGACGAAGAGATCGACCGTTGGTGACATCGCCGAGAAGACCGACTCCGCATCACACGCGATCAGCGACCGCTCCACTCCGATCGCGAATCCGATACCTGAGGTTGAAGGACCACCCAACTCCTCGACTAGACCGTCGTAGCGCCCACCCCCTCCGAGGGCGTTCTGCGCGCTGTCCAGTGCCCCGGAACGGAACTCGAAGGTCGTGCGCCGGTAGTAGTCGAGTCCTCGCACCAGACCCGCATCGAGTCGCCAGGGGACACCGACCGCGTCGAGACCGGCGCGGACCGCCGCGAAGTGCCCGGCGGCCTCGGGTGACCAGAAATCGGAGATCGACGGAGCCTCCGAGATGGCCGCGGTGTCCTCCGGCCGCTTCGAGTCGAGGACGCGGAGCGGGTTGCGCTCGAGCGTCTCGCGGGCCTGCTCGCTCAGTTGACCCATCCGGGAGCGCAGGTGTTCACCGACCGCCTCGGTGTACGAACGCCGGTCGTCCGGATCACCGAGCGAGTTGATGACGAGTTCGACGTCGCGCAGACCGAGGGAGGCCAGGAAGTCCCAGCCGAGCGCGATGACCTCCACGTCGACGTGGGCATCGTCGGGCCCGAGCACCTCGATGCCCACCTGGTCGAATTGGCGCTGGCGCCCGCGCTGGGGTTTCTCGTAGCGGAAGTTCGGGCCCGAGTACCACGCCTTGTAGGGCAGCTGCGGCCGATGCTCGACGAAGGCACGGCAGACGCTCGCGGTCTGCTCGGGTCGGAGGGCGACGTGTCGGCCGCCCTTGTCCATGAAGTCGTACATCTCCTTGGACACCACATCCGTCGCCTCACCGATTCGCGAGAAGACGCCGATGTCCTCGAGCATGGGCGGCACCACCTGTTCGTAGCCGGCGGCGCCAACCACGTCCTCGAAGGCCCGGTCGAAGGCCCTCCGGCGGGCGGCTTCGGCCCCGAGGAGGTCGCGCATCCCAGGAGAGGTGCGGAACGTCGTCACGCGGCGAGGATACCGGTCAGGTCCGATCGGCCCCGGGAACCGTCCGGTAGGCGTCGTACACCGAGTTGATCGCCTTGATCCGGTTCACCACCGCCTGGAGCTGCGCGGGATTGGACAACTCGAACTCGAACCGCATCTTGGCGACTCGGTCGCCGCCGGTGAGCGTCTCGCAGGCCACGATGTTGACGTGGTGGTCCGAGAGGGCGTTGGCCACATCTCGGAGCAGATTCGACCGATCGAGGGCGACGACCTCCACCCCCGCCCGATAGTGCTCGGATCCGGAGTCCGAATCCCAGTCGACGTCGATCATCCGCCCGGAGTGCTCCTCGGCGAGATCGACGGCGTTCGCGCAGTCGGCGCGGTGGACGCTCACCCCGCGCCCCCGGGTCACGAACCCGATGATCTCGTCTCCCGGTACCGGGGTGCAGCAGTTCGACAGACGAACCAGCAGATCGTCGAGACCCTCGACGTGCACCCCGACCTCCGGATCCCGGCGGAGGCGGTGTCGGAACGGGTCGGTCTCGGGCTCGGCGTCCTCGCCCCGACCAGTGCGGCCGATCCGCTGCGCGATGGAGCGTGCCGACTGATGGCCCTCCCCGATCGCAGCGAGGAGCGAGTCGACGTCGGCGAGCCCGGCCTCCTCGACCACCTGGTCGAGCACGGCTGCCTCGGCATCGGACCGGAGGCCGAGTCCCTCGCGACGGAGTTCGCCGTCGAGCTCCTCGCGCCCCGCCTCGATCATGTCGAGGCGACGCTCGCGGGAGAACCACTGCCGGATCTTGTTCCGCGCTCGCGCCGAGACGACGAAGCCAAGCCAGTCCTGGCTTGGGCCCGCTGACTCGACCTTCGAGGTGAAGATCTCGCAGCTGTCCCCACTTGCGAGGGTGGAGTCGAGAGCGACGAGTCGGCCGTTGACCTTCGCTCCGATACACGAGTGGCCGACCTCGGTGTGGACCGCGTAGGCGAAGTCGACCGGTGTCGAACCGACGGGCAGGGTGATCACCCTGCCCTTGGGGGTGAACACGAAGACCTCGTCCTGCTCCAGGTCGGTCTTCAGGTTCTCCATGAACTGAGCCGGATCGCTGACCTCGGCCTGCCAGTCGAGGAGCCTGTTCAGCCAGTCGATGTCGCTCGAGGGGGAATCGGTCTTGTAGGCCCAGTGCGCCGCCACGCCCCACTCAGCGCGTCGGTGCATCTCCGAGGTGCGGATCTGGACCTCGATCGGACGTCCTGACGGCCCGATCACGGTGGTGTGCAGACTCTGGTAGAGGTTGAACTTCGGCATCGCGATGTAGTCCTTGAATCGCCCGACCACGGGTCTCCAGCGACCATGGATCGTGCCAAGGGCCGCGTAGCAGTCCTTGATCGAGTCCACCACCACCCGGACCGCGACGATGTCGAAGATCTCGTCGAACTCGCGCCCCTTCACGACCATCTTCTCGTAGATGCTCCAGAGGTGCTTCCCGCGACCGGTGACCTCGGCCTGCACACCGAGCTCCGCCAGCCGGCTTCGCACCTCCGCGACGGCCTGAGCGACGTAGATCTCGCGCTCCGGGGTCCTCGTGGCGACGAGATGGTCGAGTTCGGCGAACCGTTTGGGATGCAGCGCGGCGAAGGACAGGTCCTCGAGCTGCTGGCGTAGCTCCTGGATGCCGAGACGGTTCGCCAGTGGGGCGTAGATGTCGAGGGTCTCCTGGGCGATCCGGCGCTGCTTGTCCGCGGGCATGGCCGCCAGGGTCCGCATGTTGTGCAGACGATCGGCGAGTTTGATGATCAGGACGCGCAGATCCCTCGCCATCGCGACGAGCATCTTGCGCATCGTCGCCGCCTGCTGGGCCTCGCGGGAGTCGAACCGGATGCGCTCCAACTTGGTGACCCCGTCGACGATCGCGGCGACGTCGGCGCCGAACTCCGCCTCGACATCCGCGAGTGAGAGCTCGGTGTCCTCGACCGCGTCGTGGAGGAGGGCAGCGGCGAGAGACACTTCGTCGAGCCCGATCTCGGCGACGATCTGCGCCACCGCCAGCGGGTGGTTGATGTAGCTCTCCCCGCTCGAACGCGTCTGGGACCGGTGGGCGTTGGAGGCCACGCCGTAGGCGCGCGCCACCATCTGCGCGGAGGCCTTGGGGTGATGCCCCCGGTACACCGTGAGGACCGGAGTCAGCTCGCTCGGCGTCAGGTGCTCATGGTGGCGACGCCACGGCAGGACCCGGTCGGCCGTCGACATTCAGTACTCCACGAGGCTCTCTACGCGACGTCCGTCCAATGCGGACCGTCCGCCGAGGGACGGGAGCTCCACCAGGAATCCGAGCCCGACGACCGAGCCCCCGAGGGCGTCCACCAGACGACAGGTCGCCGAAGCAGTGCCTCCGGTGGCGAGCACATCATCGATGACGAGGATCCGTTCCTCGGGGTGGATCGCGTCACGGTGGATCTCGAGTTTGTCGGTGCCGTACTCGAGTTCGTACTCCTCCCGGGCAACGGCCCAGGGGAGCTTGCCGGCCTTGCGGACCGGCACGAATCCCGCCCGCAAGCGGTATGCCACCGGTGCGGCGAGGATGAACCCGCGGGCCTCAACCCCCACCACCCGGTCCACGACGATGTCGGCGAAGCGGCTGACCAGATCGTCGATCGCGCGTCCGAAGGCGGCCCCGCCGCCGAGGAGCGGCGTGATGTCCCTGAAGACCACCCCGTCCTGGGGATAGTCGGCGATGTCACGGACGTGCTCGCGCACCCACTCGCTGTCGACCGACATGACCCAACGATACCGAGATGGGCCGCGTCGCGTCAGCGACGCTTCTTGCGCCGCGGGCGCGGAGCGTGGTTGAGCACACTCGCCGCGTCGGCGACCGCGCGGGAATCGCCCGGGGTCTCGTCGTCGTCACGGACCCGGCGCCCAGCGGGCAGGCCCCCCATGACCATCGATCGGAGCGGTTCACCCTCGGCTCGGACCCAACGGCGATCGCGCCATTCGGGTGAACTCCCCTTCAGCACCGCCAGCAGGGGCGCTGCGATGAAGATCGAGGAGTACGCGCCCGTCACCATGCCGATGAGGAGGGCGACGGCGAACTCGCTGAGGGTCGAGGCTCCGAGGAGCCCCGCCCCGATGAGCAGCAGGGAGACGACCGGCACGACGGACGACACGCTGGTGTTCACCGATCTCATGATCACCTGGTTCATGGAGATGTTCGTCACATCGGCGAACGGTGCGCGGTGGGCAGCGAGCCGGGCCTCGTTCTCGCGTACACGGTCGAAGACCACGATGGTGTCGTAGAGCGAGTACCCGAGGATGGTCAGGAAGGCGATCACCGTCGCTGGGGTGACCACGAAGCCGAAGACCGAGTAGATGCCCACGCTGATGACGACATCGTGCAACATGGCGACGATCGCGGCGAGTGCCATTCGCCACTCGAACCGGATCGAGATGAAGACAGCCACGAGCACCAGGAAGACCAGCAGGGCGCGAATGGCCTTCGCGGTGACATCGCTACCCCAGGAGGAGCTCACCAGGTTCACCCCGACGTCGTCGACAGCCACACCGGCGGCCGCCGCGAAGAGCGCACGGAGTTCCTCGGCGCGCTCCCCCTCAGCCGCCTCGACCTGGATCTTGACGAACTCGCCGGATTCCGACGACCGGAGTTGGATTCGCGCTCCGTCGGTGGAGACGCCCTGTTCCTCAAGGAGGTCAGCGGCCGCATCGACGCCGAACTCCGCGGCAGGGACATCCCAGGAGACACCGCCCTCGAAGTCGATGCCCAGATCGAGACCGCGAAGACCGAGCGAACCGATCGTCACCACGAGGAGGACGAGCGAGGTGACGAGACCGAGACGGCGTCGACCGTAGAAGTCGATCGCCGTCTGACCCCGGAACAGTCGGCTGCGCCCGGTTGGCCCAACCGCCATGGCCTCACCGCGTGTCTCGTTGACGCTCATGCCCGTGCCCCCAGTCCGACGAGACGACCGTCACGATGCCGGCTCGCCATCAGGATGACCGCCGGGCGCGTGAAGAGGTAGCAGACCGCGAGGTCGGCCAAGGTGGTGAGGCCGAGGTAGAGAGCAAAGCCCTTCACGGAGCCGACGCTCAACCAGAACAGGATGGCGGAGGCCATGACCGAGACGAGGTCGGCGGTCAGGATGGTCCGCCAGGTCGACTGGAAACTCCTCGGGGCGGCGTTGCGCGGGGTTCGACCCGCCCGCACCTCGTCCTTGAGGCGCTCGAACAGCACAATGTAGGAGTCGATGGTCACACCGATGGCGACGATGATGCCGGTCACCCCCGCGAGGCTGAGGGCGTAGTTCGTCGCCTGTGAGACGAATGCGGCGAGCGAGAAGACCGTCGCCCCCCAGACCACCAGACCAGCGACGACGACCACGGCGATCCGCCGGTAGTACAGCACGAGGCCGAGCAACATCACCGCGACGCCGACGATTCCGGCGATGATCGCGGCGCGGAGGGAATCCGATCCGGCCGTCGGCGAGACCGTCTCGACGCGCTGGGCCTCGACATCGACTGGGAAGGCGCCTCGATTGAGCACCCGAGCGAGCGAGCGGACCTCCTCCTCGGTGAAGGCCCCGGTGATCTCCACCCCGGTCGAGAAGGAGGGCTGGTTGACGGTCGGAGCCGACTGGACGACATCGTCGAGGACGATCGCCAACTGTCGCGACGGGCACGAGACATCCCCGGCGAAACACGCTGCAGCGAGCGCGTTCCAGACCGCCTGACCGTCCTCTCGGAGGTCGACGGTCACCAACCAACGGCCGGAGGACTGATCGATCTGAGGACTCGCCGACCCACGGGCGAAGACCTCACCGGTACCGCCAGGCGGACCGACCAGGCAGGTCTGGAGTCCGTCCGCGGTGGGAAGCGCCTCCTGCCCCGCTGGGAGCGACTCGAGGAGTTCGGGCGAAATGGCCCCGGGCTGGCACAGCAGCACCGGGCGGAGGGTGACGATTCCGGCCACGTCGACAGCCTCGAGGGCCTGGGCCTGATCCTTCACGCCGGGCAGGTCGACCACGATGTTGGTTCCCTCGACCCGGACGTCGGGCTCAGCGATTCCGAGGGACTCGAGCTCGTCGCGGATGAGGGACCGCACGGTGTCGAGGTCCTCCTCACCGACCTCCTCGGTGGGCTGCAGGATGACCGACACACCACCCTGGAGGTCGAGCCCGAGCACCGGGTGGTTCTCGGTGGCGAGGTTCACGCCGAGCAGGGCCGCGACCACCAGGACGAAGCCGATCAGCGAGCCCCACAGGGCCCGGCGGTTCACGAGTCGTCCGACTCCTCAGCGGTCCGGGTGGAGGGGGCGCGACCCTGGATCGCGGCGCGGGCGACCCGCATCTGCACGTCCTCGTCGACCTCGAGCCAGAAGAGGTCGTCCTCGACCGCGGTGATGAAGCCGTAGATACCTGAGTTCGTGATCACCTCGTCGCCGACGGTGAGCGAGGCCTGGAGGGCTGCGGTCTCACGCATCCGACGCCGCTGCGGGCGAATCATCAGGAAGTAGAGGGCAACGGGAACCATCAGGAGGATGACGAACTGCACGGCTGCGGCACCGGAGTTGCTCTCCTGGGCGAGGAGTGTGATCAAGGCTGTCATGCGGCCGTGGAGCCTACCGACGACGCGACGCGTTCGCCCCGGTCACTCCCAGACATCGAGCACAGCACGACGGAAGGCATCGAAGCGCCCCGCCTCGATCGCCATTCGGGAGTCCTCCATGAGCTGCAGGGTCCAGGCCACATTGTGGAGGCTGACCAGGCGCGAGGCTGTAGGTTCACCCGTCTTCAGGAGGTGCCGAATGAACCCCCGTGAATGCCTTCGGCACACCTCGCACCCGCAGGATGGGTCGATCGGGTCATCGGATCGGGCGTGCACCGCGTTGGTGAGCTGCAGTCGACCGGCGGAGGTCAGCGCGGTCCCGTGCCTGCCGAGCCTGGTCTGGAGGACGCAGTCGAACTGGTCGACGCCGAGCCCGATGGCCTCCACCATCGAAGCCGGGTCTCCGACCCCCATGAGGTAGCGGGGTCGGTCCTCAGGGAGATGTTCGATGGCGGCCGCGAGGGCGGGGAGCATCTCCTCGCGCGTCTCCCCCACCGACAGACCGCCGATTCCGTAGCCGTCGAAGTCGAGCTCGACCGTTCGGCGAGCGCTCTCGGCGCGCATCGACGCACTCACCCCGCCCTGGACGATGCCGAACAGCGACTGGTCCTCTCGACGGTGGGCCGAGCGTGCCCTCGCGGCCCACGCGGACGTTCGCTCGAGGGCGAGCCGGATCTCCTCCGGTGGACTCGGGAGCGGCGGGCAGACGTCGAGCACCATCTGGATGTCCGCTCCGAGCGCCTCCTGCACCTCCACCGCCGTCTCCGGGGTGAAGCGATGCCGATCACCGTCGTAGACGCTGCGAAACGTGACCCCATCGTCGTCGACCTGTGGCTCGAGGGAGAACACCTGGAAGCCGCCGGAGTCGGTGAGGGTCAGGCCATCCCAGCCACTGAAGGCACCCAGCCCGCCGAGCCCCCGGACGACTTCGGCACCCGGACGCAACATGAGGTGGTAGGTGTTGCCGAGCACGATCCTCGCGCCGAGGCGCGCGTAGTCGTCGGCGCTCAGGTACTTGACGGCGCCCCGGGTGCCGACGGGCATGAACAGTGGTGTGGTGTAGTCACCTCGTGCCGTTCGCGCCGTGCCGGTGCGCGCCGAGCCGTCACGGGCGAGGACCGTGAATTCGACCGGGAACACGCGCTCAGGCTACTGAGCCCGCCGATCGAGGAGCATCGCGTCCCCGAAGGACAGCATCCGGTACCCCTCGCTGATCGCCTCCTGGTAGAGCGCGCGCCACCGGGACCCGATGAAGGCGTCGATCATGACCAGGAGGGTGGTACGCGGCAGGTGGAAGTTCGTGAGCATGAGGTCCACTGTGCTCCAGCGGTGCCCCCGTCGGATGAAGATGTCGGTGCGCCCCGAGAGTCGGCCGGTCGCGCCAGCGGTCTCCAGCGCCCTCGTCGCGGTCGTTCCGATGGCGATGACCCGCGAAGCGGACTCCGACGCCTCCATGACCTCCCGCGGAACGACGAAGTGCTCTGAGTGCATTCGATGGTCGCGGACATCATCGACGGCGAGTGGTCGGAAGGTGTCGAGGCCGACCACCAGTTCCACGCGCTCGATCCGCGCCCCGCGGTCCTCGACGTTGGCCATGAGCTCGTCGGTGAAGTGGAGCCCCGCCGTCGGCGCTGCAGCGCTCGCCGCTCGCCGGGAGTAGACCGTCTGGTACCGCTCGGCATCGCGCAGCGGGGCCGTGATGTACGGCGGCAGCGGCATCTCACCGACCTGCTCGAGCGCTTCGGCGTCGACCATCAGCTCCACGATGAACACGCCATCGTCCTCAGCGTCGCGACCGAGCACCATCACGACCTCCCGGCCTCCGTCGTCGTGGAGGAGTTCACCGGCGCGGAGCTTGCGCCCGGGTCGCGCGAGGGCGCGCCACTGGCTGCCTTCCACCAACTCGAGGAGGAGCACCTCGGCTCTCCCGCCGGTCGATCTGGTGAGATGGAGCCTCGCGGGGAGCACCCGCGTGTCGTTGACCACAATGAGATCACCGGGCCCGACCAGCTCCGGCAGTGAGGCCATGGTCGCGTGGAGGGGGCTCGTGGCGCCCCGGTCGACGAGGAGTCGAGCGGCGGAACGGGGCTCGACGGGCTCCTGAGCGATGAGCTCCTGAGGCAGCTCGTAGTCGAACTCGTCTGCGCTGAGGGCGGAGTCGTCCGCGCTTCCGGCCGCCATCGCTCAGTCGAAGAGGGCGGGATCCCGGTCGGACGGAACCTCGAGCTCGAGATGTTCGTAGGCCGACGGCATCGCGACCCGACCGCGCGGTGTCCGAGCGATGAGACCCTGCTGGATCAGGAAGGGTTCGTGGACGTCCTCGACGGTCTCGGGTTGCTCCCCGAGCGTGATCGCGAGTGTCGACAGTCCGACGGGACGTCCGCCGAACTGGACGCACAGGGCCGACAGGAGCGCCCGATCCACCTTGTCGAGTCCGCGATCATCGACCCCGAAGACGGTGAGTCCCTCGCGAGCCACCTCGGTGGTGACCGCGCCATCGGCCCGAACCTGCGCGAAGTCGCGCACCCGTCGGAGCAGACGGTTCGCGATTCGCGGTGTCCCACGGGACCGACGAGCGATCTCGTGGGCACCGTCGGCCTCGACCTCCACCCCGAGGATGCCCGCGGCGCGCGACACGATGGTCTGCAGTTCGTCCTCGTCGTAGTAGTCGAGCCGCGCGACGTACCCGAAGCGATCACGGAGCGGCCCGGTGATCATTCCGGTCCGGGTGGTCGCCCCGACCAGGGTGAATGGCGGCATGGTGAGCCGGATGCTCGACGCGGCCGGACCCTTGCCGACCACGATGTCGATCTGGAAGTCCTCCATCGCCGGGTAGAGGATCTCTTCGACCGATCGAGACAGCCGGTGGATCTCGTCGATGAAGAGCACGTCGCCCTCACCGAGTTTGGTCAGGATGGCCGCCAGGTCGCCGGCCCGCTCCAGGGCGGGCCCCGACGTGACATGGAGCTCCACCTCACACTCGGTCGCGATGATGCCGGCCAGGGTGGTCTTGCCGAGTCCGGGTGGGCCGGCGAAGAGCAGGTGATCGACCACCTGCGAGCGACCGCGCGCCGCCTCGAGCACGATCCTCAGATGCTCCTTCAGTTCGCGCTGCCCGACGAACTCGTCCAGGGACCGAGGACGCAGACCCGACTCGACGGCGTCCTCGGCCGTGCCACTCGGGTCGAGGAACTCCTCACGCATGTCGACCGCCGAGTTCGGCCAGCGCGATCCTGAGGCTCTCCGACGCGTCAGCGCCCGATGGCAACTTCGGCAACACGGACCGGATCTCCTCAGATGAGTAACCGAGTTGCTCCAGTGCGCCCCGGACACCAGCGCCTCCAGAGCCCGTCGGGGTCTCGACGACGATGTCGAGCCTCGAGCGAAGCTCGACGATCAGGCGCTGCGCCGTCTTCGGACCGATACCCGGTACCGACGTGAGCACGGCCGTGTCGTCGTTTGCGACCGCCGACGCGAGGGCGGCCTGGTCGAGCGTGGCCAGCAGCGCCAGACCGAGGGCTGGCCCCACGCCGTGGGTGGCGATCAGGATCCGGAAGGTGTCGCGCTCGGCCCGCGAGGAGAAGCCGTAGAGGGTCTGCGCGTCCTCGCGCACCACGAGGTGAGTGTGGACGTGCACCTCGTCGCCGGAACTCGCCGAGGCGAAGGCGCCCACCGAGCAGTTGACCTCGTATCCGATTCCGCTGACGTCGACCAGCAGCACCCCGTTGGATCCGCGATCCACGAGCGAGCCGCGCAGATGTCCGATCATCGGCTCGCCCTCGCCCGTTGGAGCGCCCGACGCGTGGGAGCCACCGCCAGATGACACAGCGCCAGAGCAGCCGCATCGGCGGCGTCGGCCGGTTTGGGAACAGCGTTCAGGCCGAGGCGCATCATGACCATCCGCCCCACCTGCTCCTTGTCTGCCGACCCGTGGCCGGCGACCGTCTGCTTCACCTCATTCGGCGTGTACTGCACCACCTCACACCCCGAGCTCCAGGCCTCTGACAGGGCGATCCCACTGGCCTGCCCGACCGCCATCGCAGTCCGGACGTTGACCTGGAAGAACACACGCTCAACGGCAACCACGTCGGGGCGGTACTCGTCGAGCAGACGGACGATCTCAGACCTCAGCCGGGCGAGTCGCTCCGGCAGATCGGCCTCCACCGCGGTGGAGACCACGCCGACGGCGACCGCGGTCGGACGGGGCCGCTCGTCGTCGACAACGGCGTAACCGCACCGGGTCAGACCCGGGTCGATACCGAGGACGCGCAGTGACTCACCGCTGCCCACGGCGCCAGATCCTCGGTGACGGAGACCGGTCGAACACAGGTTCGATACTACTCGCCCGGCCCGCGGGCTCGGCTGACCCTCAGTCGAGCGAGGCGAGGGCGGCGACGAGCTCATCGACCGGCCGATAGGTCAGGCCGGCCAGGGCACGGTGCGCGTAGCGCACAACTCCCGAACCGTCGATGATGAAGACGCTCCGCCGCGGGAAACCAAGGGGCCCGAGGATCCCCCACTCCCCCGCCACCGACTTGTCCACATCGGCCAACAGCGGGAAACCGAGGCCGTACTTGGCGGAGAACGCCTCGTGGCTCGCGATGTCCTGATCGGAGATGCCGAGCACCTGGGCATCGAGGGCCTCGAACTGGGAAATCCCCTCGCTGTAGGAGTTGAGCTGTCGAGTGCACACCGGGGTGTCGTCACCCGGGTAGAAGACCACGACCACGGGTCGCGGACGCAGCTCGCTCAGGCGGACGGTGGCACCCCCGGTCGAGGGCAACTCGAAGTCGGGAGCGACGTCACCGACCGACAGGAGGCCTCGACTCATGAAGCAGCTTCCTCGAGGACCTCGTCGCTCATCTCGAAGTTCGAGTAGACGTCTTGCACGTCGTCGTTGTCCTCCATCGCCTCGATGATCCGCACCACGGAGCGGGCAACGTCGACGGAGTCGATGGGAACGAGGTTGTCGGAGATCATCGGGGAATCAGCGGCGATCACCGGGAACCCACGAGCCTCGACTGTGTCTCGTACCGCCGCCACCGTGGACGGCTCACAGGTGACGCGCCAGGCTCCACCGTCATCGACGAGATCGTCGGCCCCGCTCTCGAGCACCAGCTCGAGCAGGTCGTCCTCCGCGACCGAGCCGTCCACGAGCACGACACCGCGACGGTGGAACTGCCAACTCACCGATCCTGGCTCGGCCATCGACCCGCCCATCTTGGTGAACACATTTCGGATCTCCGCGCCGGTCCGGTTCCGGTTGTCGGTGAGTACCTCGATGAGCATTGCCACCCCGCCGGGGGCGTACCCCTCGTAGGTGATGGCCTCGTAGTTGTCCGCACCCGCCTCTCCGGTGCCGCGCTTCACCGCTCGATCGATCGCGTCGTTGGTCATCTGCGCGCCCTTGGCCTTGGCGACGGCGGTACGCAGGGTCGGGTTCGAGTCGACATCGCCACCACCGGCGCGCGCCGCGACCTCGATCTGGCGTGCGAGCTTGGCGAAGAGCTTCCCGCGCGCCTTGTCGGCCGCACCCTTCTTGTGCTTGATCGTCGCCCATTTCGAGTGGCCCGACATGCTCAGTCCTCCTGTCGTCCGTCAGAGACGGTGGTGAGGTTACGGTCGATCTGGTCGATGAGGAGCCCGTGGACCAAGGGGTCGTCACCGAGTTCCGGGTGGAACGCACATCCGATCACCGAGCCCTGACGAACGAGGACCGGGTCACCGTCGACTCTGCCGAGCACCTCGACCTCGCGGCCCAGCCCTGTGATGCGAGGTGCGCGGATGAAGATCCCGTGGGTGGTCACCCCTCCGTCGAGCACCACCTCGGTCTCGAAGCTCTCGTTCTGCCGACCGTAGGCATTGCGTACCGCGGTGCAGTCGAGACGATCGAATCCGCGCTGGTCCGGGCGTGCTCCGTCGACGCGGGTGGCGAGCAGGATCAGTCCGGCACAGGTGCCGAGCACCGGCACACCTCGATCGAGCAACGACTGGATCCCCGAGCGCAGCCCCGAGGAGTCGAGGAGCATCGACATGGTGGTGGACTCGCCGCCCGGGAGCACCAGGGCGTCAAGGCCGACCAGGTCGCCCGGCAGCCGCACGGCTCGGCCGTCGACACCCAGTCGGGAGAGCAGAGCGAGGTGGTTGGAGAATGCTCCCTGAAGGGCGAGTACCCCGACCGTCGGTCGAGCACCGGCGCCCATGGCTCACCAGCCGCGTTCGGCGTAGCGCTCCGCCACCGCGTCCATGCCGATACCGGTCATGGGAGCGCCGAGCGAGCGGCTCACCTTCGCGAGGATCGACGCGTCGGTGCAGTGGGTGGTCGCCTCAACGATCGCCCGGGCGCGAGGCGCCGGATCGTCGCTCTTGAAGATGCCGGAACCGACGAACACCGCCTCAGCCCCGAGCTGCATGGCCATCGCGGCATCAGCAGGCGTCGCGATGCCGCCCGCGCAGAAGAGCGGCACCGGGAGCCGCCCCGCCTCGGCGATCTCGCGGACGAGCGGCAGCGGGGCCTGCAGGCGTTTCGCCCAGTCGTAGATCTCGGCGGAGTCGGCCTGACCGATCCGGCGGATGTCACCGAGGATGGACCGCAGGTGACGCACGGCCTCCACGATGTTGCCGGTCCCGGCCTCGCCCTTTGAGCGGATCATCGCCGCACCCTCCGAGATTCGCCGGAGGGCCTCACCGAGGTTGGTCGCTCCGCACACGAAGGGAGTCGTGAACGAGTGCTTGTCTATGTGATGGGCCTCGTCGGCCGGGGTGAGGACCTCGGACTCGTCGATGAAGTCAACGCCGAGGGACTGCAGGATCTGGGCCTCCACGAAGTGCCCGATGCGCGCCTTGGCCATCACAGGGATGCTGACGGCCGCCTGGATCCCCTCGATCATCTCGGGGTCGCTCATGCGGGCCACACCGCCGTCACGTCGGATGTCGGCGGGAACCCGCTCGAGGGCCATGACGGCGCAGGCCCCCGCATCCTCGGCGACACGGGCCTGCTCGGGGGTGACCACATCCATGATCACGCCGCCGCGGAGCATCTCCGCCAGACCGCGCTTGATCGGTGTTGAGCCGGTGGTGACGTCTTCGGTCATGGCAGCAATCTAGCGACCGGAACGATCGAGTGCCCCGACGAGCGCCGGGGTCGTCGGGGCGCAGCGACCGCGTCGCTCAGGGGTTGAGAACGACGTTCGCCGGGTCGTCCCTAGGCAGCTCCACCCAGGTGCGGCCGGGAGTGAGCGGGATCCGGGTCAGGCGCGATTCGTCGGTGTAGAACTCCCAGGCCGAGTACTTGTCCGGACGGGTCCAGATGCCCTCACGGGCGATTCCCTCCGACAACACGATCACGCGGCCGGTGCCGACGGTCTGGGCCTCCGGGCTACGCGAGTCGACCACGCCACTGACGTAGTTCACGAACATGATCACGACGTTCTCGGTCGAGGCCTGACCGGTGAGCTCGGTCATATGGGGATCGCCCTCCTGCCAGCGGAAGTAGCTGCCGCGGTTCGGATCCCACCCCCAGAGCACGTCGACACTGTCGAGGGTGACCGCCACCGAGGTGCCCGGATCGCCGCTGATCTCCTCGCCGGGGAGCAGATACGGGAACACCGGCACCGGAGTCGTGTACTCATCCGGGGTGTGTGACCAGAGGGCCTCGGTGCTCGAGAACAGGTTGTGCGGAGCACCACCGCGGCCGTCACGGCGGTAGTAGCCGCTGGTGTACCGGCCATCGAGATCGATGAAGGTGGAGGCGCGCACGAGACGGGTGACCCCGTCGTTGCCTCCGGACCAGGCGTAGAGCGGTCCATTCAGGTTGGACAGCAGATCGATGTCCTGGGCGCGGCCCGAGCGGATCGGGCCGACCGGCTCACTGCCCTGAGAGTGGAAGACCGCCGCGAACCGGGTGATGCGGTCGTTGATGATCTCCTCGTAGACGATGTCAGCCTCGTTCAGTCCGGTCTGGGGCATGGCCTTGGAGTTGTTCGGGATCTTCACCCCGAGCGCCGGGCGGTCGGGATAGGCGTCCGCCGAATCGACGATGGTCCCGAGCAGCGGGATCCTGAACTCGGGCTCTCCGACGATCGTCGTCGTGGTGACATCGGGCAGGGTCTCCACCGGCAGGGCCTCAGTCGTCGTCGTCTCCGCCACCGTGGTGGCGACAACGGTGGTCTCCGGGGCCGGTGCCTCCTCGGTGGGAGCGTCAGCGGGAGGCGCCTCGGCGGCGGGCTCGACGCCTCCAGAGCACGCGGCAGCGAGCAGGGTCGCGGTCAACAGAGCGCCGGAGATCACGGTACGGCGGCGGGGCGTGAGGCTCCCGGATGGTCTGCGAGTGGTGTTCATAGTTCCCTCAATAGCGCAATGCGCTCGTCTATCGGTGGATGTGTGTCGCTCGTGGAGCGATCGGGACCGGTTGTCGGCTCGACCAACCAGAGCTGCGCTGTGGAGCGGGCTCCCCGCAGCGGGGCGGTCGGAGTCTCGGCGATGCGCTCGAGAGCGGAGATGAGACCGGGCGGGTAGCGGGTGAGCGCGACCCCGTCGACATCAGCGTGCATCACGGCGGCCTCGGGGCACACGACCCGACGCAGACGTTCCGCCGATCCGGCCAGTGGTGCGAGCAGCGCCGCAAGGAGGGACGCGAGCCGCCCGTCCCGATCGCGGGCGTGCACCGGTCCGGCGGCGAGCAGGGTCGCCGCCGTGGCCACCCTGACCTCCCGTCGCTTCAGCCGAGCGAGGAGATGCGCGACCGCTCCCTCCATCTCGACTCGACCGAGTCCATCGAGCAATCCGGTGGTGACGACCAACGACGGCCGCTCCTCCCCCTGACGGGCGATCAGGGCGTTCGGGGTCGGTGAGTCGATGACGTGGAGCGAAGGCGTCTCCACCCCACTGCTCAGGCAGAGCCCCTCCACCAGACCGGCGAGGCGCGGGGACTCGTCCTCGCCGAGCGGTCTCGCGCCGGTCACCGTCAGCACGGCTCCCTGCGCCCGGCGGCCGATGAGCGCGATGGTCACGAGACCGAGCACCGCCGACGCAAGAACGGCCACGACGACAGGAACCCCGAGGAGGAGCATGATTGCCAGCATCGGGACGGCGATCACCGATGCCGTCGAGGAGAGCAGCACCCGGCGACGTCGTCGCGACGGAGCGATCGGATCGAGGGTCATCGTTCGACGCGACGTCGGCGCGGGGGACGGGAGATGACCGACGGCATGCCGGGCGAGTCTACGGCCGGAGCCGCCCGGCGACTGCTTACCCCAGGAGCCGCTGGTAGCGCTGGAGGTAGGCGTCCGCGAGCGACTCCATGGAGAACTGGCCCGCTCGGATCTGGCCACCGGCCCGCAGCCGGTCGCGCAGTTCAACGTCCTCGATCGCCCTCCGCAGGGCCTCGCCGAGGACCATGGGGTCGCCCGGGGGGACGAGGAGGGCGTCGTCCCCGTTCGATGCCACATTGCGGTAGCCATCGATGTCGCTGGCCACCACGGTCGCCCCGCTCGCCATTCCCTCGAGCAGCACGATGCCGAAGGACTCACCCCGGAGCGCGGGCGCGCACAACACCTCGGCCTCCCGCAGGAGACGCCACTTCTCATCCTCACTCACCCGCCCGTGCCAGTGGAAGCGGTCAGGGTCGGAGTAGTCCGCTCGGAGCCGATCGGTGTCGGGCCCATCACCGACGACGTCGAGGACGGGCCGTCCGGTCCCACGCCCCTCGAGCCTGACCGTCTCGAAGGCCCTGAGCAGGACCTCGAGCCCCTTGCGTTCCTCGTGTCTGCCGAGGAAGAGGACATGGGGACGCCGATCGATGTTCACTCGCTCGGCGGTGTCCGGGACGGTGATGCCGTTGAACAGGACCTCGTACTCGCCACCGAGATGCCCACTCACCAGCTCGCGGGCATCGCGGGAGACGGCAACCTTGATATCGACGCGGCGGACGAGCCGCCGGAGGACGGGTGACAGGTAGCGGTAGCTCGAGGACCTCCCGGCCGCATGGAAGGTGCCGACGATCGGGCGGGAGTGCAGGGTCAGGGCGGTAAGCGTGGGACCCGGCGCCAGGGGCTCGTGGAGGTGCCAGATGTCGAAGGTCTCGTCGCGCAACGCCCGGATGGTTCGCAGTGCCGCCGACGGATCGGGGGCCAGCGGCGCGATCGAGCCGTTCGCTGCCGTCGGGAGACTGTTGCCGAGCGGGGTCACGAACGAGGTGGGTGGTGGACCGTCGCACGGTCCGAGCACCCGCACCTCATGCCCTCGTCGTCTCATCTCGGCCGCGAGTCCGAGGACCTGGGCCTGCACGCCCCCGGGGACCGTGAGGCTGTAGGGACAGAACATCCCGACCCTCAACACGACGACCACCCCGGGTCCGACGGCCAATTCGGCTGGAAGAGGTGCCACTGCTCGGGCGCCTCGCGGACCAGGCCAGCGAGGGCCTCAGAGAGATCGTCCATGATCCGGCCCGTGTCACGGCGGAAACCATCCCTCCGGCCACAGTCGATCGGGGCCCGGACCACTCCGAGGTGCCGCTCCCCCGCCCTCTGGTAGACCGCGGTCGGGAGCACGGGCGCCCCCGACCGGAGCGCCAACACCGCGGGGCCCGCCGGTAGGCGGGTCCGCTCACCACAGAACTCGACCTCGTAGCCGCCCCCGGTCACATCGCGGTCACTGAGGAGGCAGACGACGCCATTGCGGTCGAGCACCGCTCGGAGTTCCGCGACGACCTCGGGTCCAGCGGGATGGACCGTGATGCCGAGACTCGCCCGCAGCTCACCGAACCAGTCGAGGAGCTCGGGTGGCTCGAGCCGTTCGACGACCGAGACCACCTCGACGCCTCGGGATGCGAGCCAGCGGCCCGCCCACTCCCAGCCCCCGAGGTGCGGCAGGGCGAGAATCGCCCCGCGGCCGGCATCGAGCGCGGCCTCGACGTGCTCATAGCCCTCCACCGTGACCGCCCCGACCGCGGCTTCACCGGAGAGGAAGGGAAGTCGGAGGGTGTCGATCCAGTACCTGGTGTAGGAGACCACCATCCCCCGGACCCGAGCACGCAGGACCGGCTCGGTCACCGAGGGGTCAAGTCGGCGCTGATGTCGGAGCAGGAGATCCCGCTTCTCGCGACTCAGCAGCACCGGGGCGAGCGCTCCCGCCCCAACGGCGACCGCTCGGCGCGCCGGTCGCGGGAGCAGACGGGCGACGGCGGCGGCGAGGCGGTACCTCGCGACCGTGGCCCCCGCGCCCATGGGCCGTTCAGCGCCGGCGTTCGTGACCGGTACGGCGCTGCACGATCGTGCGGCGCACCACGAGTCGTTCCGACCGCAGCTCCCGGCGCTCGGCCCGGCGCTCGCGGCGCAGATCGATCCTGGCCTGCACCACGGGTGCGACCTCGGCCTGCCGCCACACCTTCACGAAGCGCTGCACGGCCGTCACCGAGATGAGGATGAGCATCCCCCAGAGGATCACCGCCAGGGATCCACCGAGACCGACGGCTTCGAGCAGCAGACCGATGCAGAGCAGGACGATCCGCTCGGCGCGCTCCATCAGACCGCCCTTGGCGTCCAGACCGAGGGACTCGGCCTTGGCCCGCTGATAGGAGATGACGGAGGCGACCGAGGACACGGCGAACGGCAGGATCGCCGCGTGGGGCGAGGACACGTCGGCGAGATACCAGGCGATACCGCCGAGCAGCATCGCATCGGTGATCCGATCCACGGTGGAGTCGAAGAAGGCCCCCCGCTGGCTCGAGGTTCCCGACGCCTTTGCGAGCGCCCCGTCGAACAGGTCGGGCAGTGCTGCCGCGATGACGAGCACCAGACCGAGGATCAGACGTCCGGTGGCCACCGCCACCGCGGCGAGAGCGCCGACCACGAGTCCGACGATCGTGAGGTGGTCGGGTGAGAGTCCGGTTCGCCGGAGCGCCCGTCCGATCGGTTGGACGGCACGGTCGACCGGGCCGCGGAACACACCATCGAGCATCAGCTGCCCTCCCCTGTCGGCCACATCTCCGCTCCGTCCTCCCGATTGTCCTCGACGAGGTGCTCGACCGTCCGGCCGTCGACCGCGTCGATGAGCACGAGACCCCTCCGGCGCGGCGGCTCCTCGGTCGAGTAGGCGAGCACCCGCCAAGTGGGGCGACTCAGGAGGCCGCGCCACACCTGCTGCGCCGATGCGTGACCGACCGGGAAACCGAGCGCCTGCTGCGCGCGGACGAGCGCCTGGGTCTCGTCGAGGCGCATCCTCGTCCCGGCGAGGACGCCGTAGAGCCCGAAGACCGCGACCCCGATCCCGCCGATCAGCAGACCATCGTTGACGAGGGGGGATTCGACCGCTCGGGCGGCGACCACGGCTGCCACGCCGACCACCACCGCGGTGACTGCGGGAATCCGGCGCCGCGAGTTGTCGGGGAATCGATAGTCGTCGGCCGCGAGTCGGGGGTCAAGGTCGTCCGGGAGCACATCGGTGTGCTGGTCGCCGGTCGCCTCCTCTGAACCATCGGGGGTGCTGGTCATGATCCCGAGACCTTAGGTGCTGTTCCGGATGCGGGCCACGCTCTCCTCAGACGCTCGGCCGTCTCGTCGAGCGCGACCGGCAGGGTTCGGGTGTTCGCGATGGAGGTCATGAAGTTGCTGTCACCCACCCAGCGGGGCACCACGTGCACATGGAGATGCTCGGCGATCGAGCCTCCCGCCGCGCGCCCCATGTTGATCCCCACGTTGACCCCCTCCGGCGAGAACGCCGCCCGGACCGCGACGGTGGCGTCGGTGACGAGCGACCACAGCTCGGCGCTCTCGGCGGGAGACAGGTCGCAGAGATCACCGACCTGACGGAAGGGCAGCACCAGGAGATGCCCTGAGGCGTACGGGAAGGCGTTCAGGATGACGAAGCAGGTGGACCCGCGATGAACGATGTGCGTCACCTCGTCGGGCTCGCCGGACTCGAGGATCGCGGTGAACACCGATCGACCGTCGCCTCCCTCGACCGGCTTGCTCGGCACGGCGCGGACGTACTCGGACCTCCAGCCGCTCCACAGCTGCTCGAAGGCCACGTCAGGCCTCGAGGGCGAGTCGGGTGGCGGCAGCCACCTCGGCGTTGATCTTCTCGACGAAGTCGTCGAGGGGCACATCGCGCTCCACCTCGCCACCGCGCGGGTTCACCCCGACGCTCCGCTGGGCGACGTCGTCGTCCCCGACGACCAGGATGTAGGGGATCTTCTCGAGTTTCGACGAGCGGATCCGCTTGCCGAGCGCGTCGTCCGCGCCGATGGTGTCGGCCCGCACGCCGATCTCCTCAAGCCGGGAGCGCACGGAGTCGGCGTACTCCTCGTGATCGGTGGACACCGGCAGGACCCTGACCTGCAGCGGGGCCAGCCAGGTCGGGAAGGCGCCGGCGTAGTGCTCGAGGAGCACCCCGAAGAACCTCTCGACGGAACCGAAGAGGGCCCGGTGCAGCATGATCGGCCGGTGACGGGCGTTGTCCGAGCCGACGTACTCGAGGTCGAAACGCTCCGGGTTATTGAAATCGGCCTGGATCGTCGATAGCTGCCATGACCGTCCGATGGCATCGCGCACGTCGATGTCGATCTTCGGGCCGTAGAACGCGGCGTCGCCCTCTTTGACCCCGTAGTCGAGTCCGTGTCGCTCGAGTGCCTCCCGAAGGGCGACCGTGGCGCGCTCCCACACCTCGTCGGAGCCGACGTACTTGTCGGGATTCTTGGTGGAGAGGTTGAAGCGGAACTCCTCGAATCCGAAAGCGCGCAGAACGGAGAGTACGAAGTCGAGCAGTGACGCGACCTCGTCGGCGAGCTGGTCCTCGGTGCAGAAGATGTGACTGTCGTCCTGGGTGAAACCACGGATGCGCAGCAGGCCGTGCAGGGTGCCGGCCCGCTCGTAGCGATAGACGTTCCCGAGTTCGAACAGACGGAGCGGGAGTTCGCGGTAGCTGCGCTGTCTCGATCCGTAGACCAGACAGTGCATCGGACAGTTCATCGGCTTCAGGTAGTAGGTGCCGTTGTCCATGTCCATCGGCGGGTACATGCCGTCGGCGTAGTAGTCGAGGTGCCCGGAGGTCTCGAAGAGCTGTCCGTTGGTGACATGGGGGGTGTAGACGAACTGGTACCCGCCGTCCGCGTGACGCTGACGGCTGTAGTCCTCCATCAGCCGTCGCACGATGGCGCCCTTCGGATGCCACACGGCGAGCCCACCTCCGAGCTCGCTCGGGAAACTCAGGAGGTCGAGGTCGACGGCGAGGCGCCGATGGTCCCGCTTGGCCGCCTCCTCCAGTCGGTGCAGGTGCTCCTCGAGGGCCTTCTTGGAGTGCCAGGCGGTGCCGTAGACACGCTGGAGCATCGGTCCGGCCTCCGTACCGCGCCAGTAGGCACCGGAGATCCGCTGAAGCCGGAAGTGGCCGAGGCGCCCGGTGGACGGAACGTGCGGACCGACACACATGTCGACGAACTCATCGGTGTTCCGGTAGGCGCTGATGCGATCGGCTGAGGACACCTCGCCGGCGTCGATCGTGTCCCCTCCGGCCTCCATGACCCTCTTGATGATCTCGCACTTGTAGGGCTGGTCAGCGAAGAGCTCGAGAGCCTCCTCCGCCGACATCTCCGATCTGGTGAACGGCTGGTCGTCCGCGACGATGGCGCGCATCTCGTCCTCGATACGGACCAGATCCTCCTCGTTGAAGGTCCGGCCGTCCGGCAGGTCGAAGTCGTAGTAGAAGCCGTCCTCGATGGCCGGACCAACCGAGAAGGTCGCACCGGGGAACAGTCGGGTCACCGCCTGGGCGAGGACATGTGCCGTTGAGTGCCTGAGCACGTGGCGACCGCGGTCGGAGTCGGCGGTGATGATCGAAACCGTCTGGCCCTCTCCGAGCGGGGCGGTGAGATCCGTCTCTACGCCGTCCACCTCCGCGGCGACTGCCGCCTCGGCGAGACGACGACCGATGGCGGCGGCGACGTCGAGAGCGTTGGATCCGTCCGGGATCTCGCGATTGCTCCCGTCCGGCAGGTTGACGGTGATGGAGGACATGGCCCCGTGAGTCTACGGAGCGAGCACCCTGCCGCGCCGCGCGTCGCGGTCAGCCGAGGTTCACGCCGATGAGGGCGCAGGCCTTGGTGACGTCCTCTCCGTTCGCGGTGGCCTCGTCGATCGCCTCCAGAGCCCCCGGCGTGTCGAGGTCGTCCGCGAGTCGGTCGCGTACGCGCTCCAGCACGGGGCCGCTCCCGCCACCTCGGGAGCCGCGCCAGCGGTCGAGCCTCGCCGCCGATCGTGACATGAGCCCGTCATCCCACTCCCACTCGCTTCGGTAGTGGTGGGCGATGATCCCGGTGCGGATCACCATCGGGTCCCACTCGGCGCGGAGCTGGTCGATGAAGACGAGGTTCCCGAGGCTCTTCGACATCTTCTCGCCGTCTTTGGAAACGAGCGCGGCGTGCATCCAGTAGCGGGCGAACTCGGTGCCCGTCGCGGCTTCCGACTGGAGCGTCTCGCACTCGTGGTGGGGATAGATGAGGTCCGCTCCCCCGCCGTGTATGTCGATGGTCTCCCCGAGCTCGCGGAGCACCAGAGCGCTGCACTCGACGTGCCACCCCGGCCGTCCCGGCCCCCAGGGGGACTCCCAGGAGGGCTCGTCGGGAGATGACGGTTGCCAGAGCACGAAATCGAGCGGGTCCCGTTTGTTCGGGTCGTCCACGTTGCCTCCCCGCAACGCCGCGAGGGAGAGCATCGCCTCACGATCGAGCCCGCTGAGCGAGCCGAGACCCGCCGACTCCGCTGCGGCGAAGTAGACCGCCCCGCCAGCGGTGTACGCACGTCCGGCATCGAGCACCGCGCCGATGAGGCGACGGATGTCGCTGATCGCGGAGGACGCGCGGGGGGCCGCGTCGGGAGCGATGGCGTTCAGAGCCGCCATGTCAGCGTCGAAACGTCGCTCCTCGGAGGCCGCGAGGTCGAGATAGTGCACCCCGAGCTCTCGGGCCTTGGCGAAGAGCGGGTCGTCGACATCGGTGACGTTGCGGACCATCCGAACCCGGTGACCCCGATCCCTGAGCGTGCGCACCAGCAGGTCGTAGGCGAGGAAGGTGCTCGCGTGCCCCAGGTGTGTCGCGTCGTAGGGGGTGATCCCGCAGACGTACATGCGGACCTCGTCACCCAGCACGGGCTCGACGAACCCTCCCGCCCGCGTGTCGTGGAAGCGCAGTGTGGCGAGGTCGCCCACCGGCTCAGGCATCGTCGCGAATGCCGGTCAACTTGGGTGCGACCCGGGTGCGATAGCGCACGTTGAGTTGCAGGAGCACGGCGGTGAATGCCTCGATCGCCGTGGCGTTCGAGAGCTCTCCGGCGTCGAGGGGGCGGCAGCCGGGGATTCGCCCGACGATGTCGCTCACCTCCCGAACGGCCTCCGGGTCGTCGCCGCAGATCAGGACATCGGAGTCGATGGGGGCGCCGAGGTGCCCGAGTTCCTTGGCCGGCAGATGGTGGAAGGCCGCCACGATGCGGCAGTCGGGGACGGCGGCCTGGACGTGGGCCGCGACACTGCCCCGCGGTGGGACCAGCGGCTGGAACTCGTGACCCACGCGCACCAGGGCGTTGGCCATCGAGACGACCACCTTGCCGCGCAGATCGTCGCGGTACTCCTGGGCCATCGTGGCCGCCGAGTCCCACGGGGTGGCGATCACCACGAGATCCGCGCGGGCGGCCGAGGCGTTGTCGCCGTAGGTGAGCGAGTCGGCGAGCTCGGGGTGGAGGTCGACATAGTGGTCGCGCGCCTCCATGGCGCGGTACTTGGATCGAGAGCCGATCATGACGGTCAGGCCGACGCTCGCCAGACGGGCCGCGAGGGCGCTGCCCGCCGGTCCACTGCCGCCGATGACGCCGATCAGACCCGGTTTCGTGTCGGCTTCGCTGTCCACCCGGGGATCATCGCACATAGTCGGCTGGCGACCATCACGAGAACTACGGTCGCACCCATGGGAATTCTCGAGGGCAAGAAGCTCGTCATCACCGGCGTCCTGACCGACGCCTCACTCGCCTACGGCGTGGCCCGACTGGCCATCGCCGAAGGCGCCGAGGTCGTGCTGACCGGCGCCGGTCGCGCGATGTCGTTGACCCAGCGAACGGCGCGCAAGCTCGAACCCGTGCCGCCGGTGTTCGAGTTCGATGTGACGGTGCCCGAACACGTCGACGAGGTGCGCGAGCATGTCGCCTCGACGCTCGGCCGGGTGGACGGTGTGCTCCATGCCATCGGATTCGCCCCGGCCTCCTGCCTCGGTGACGACTTCTTCGGTGCGCCATGGGAGGACGTCGCCACCGCCATGCACATCTCCACCTACTCGCTCAAGACCCTCGCCGACGCCTTCATGCCGCTCATGACCGACGGCGGGTCGATCGTCGGACTCGACTTCGACAACAGTCAGGCCTGGCCCGCGTACAACTGGATGGGGGTCGCGAAGTCTGCGCTGCAGAGCCTCTCGCGCTATCTCGCCAAGGAACTCGGACCGCGTCAGATCCGCTGCAATCTGGTCGCTGCGGGTCCGGTCCGGACGATGGCCGCCAAGTCGATCCCCGGGTTCGCGCTCTTCGAGGACACCTGGGACGGTCGCAGCCCGCTCGGCTGGGACGTCAACGATGCCGATCCGGTCGCGCGGGCCTGTGTCGCCCTGCTGAGCGACTGGTTCCCGAAGACCACCGGTGAGGTGGTCCATGTCGACGGCGGCTATCACGCCGTCGGCGCCTGAGATCACCCGATCGCAGCGACCATCTCCTCGGCGATCGCGTCGTCGAGGGCCTCCATCACCTGGAGGGATTCGAAGTTCTCGCGCACCTGCTCGACCCGACTCGCGCCGGTGATCACGCTCGACACCATCGGGTGCCGGGTGCACCAGGCGATGGCCAGTTGCGACATCGTGCATCCGAGCCGTTCGGCGATCGGTCGCAGCGCCTCGACCCGGCCGAGTGCGTCGGCGTCGGTGAGACGGTCACGGAGCCACTCGTAGCCCTCGAGGGCCGCGCGGGAGCCCTCCGGCACGCCATCGCGGTACTTCCCGGTGAGGAGCCCGGAGGCCAGGGGCGACCAGATGGTGTTGCCGTAGCCGGTCTCGGCGTGCAGTCGCGCGTACTCCTTCTCGACGCGGCGCCGCTCGATCAGGTTGTACTGGGACTGCTCGGTGATCGGCGCGTGCAGATGGTGCTGGTGGGCCAGGTCGAGGGCGTGACGGATCTCGTCGGCCGACCACTCGCTCGTCCCCCAGTAGAGGGCCCGTCCGGAGGACACGATGTCGCTCATGGCCCGAACGGTCTCGAGCATCGGGGTCTCTGGATCGCTCCGGTGGCAGTAGACGACGTCGACGAAGTCGAGACCGAACCGCTCCAGCGATCCGTCGATGCCATGCATGAGGTACTTCCGGTTCAACGTGAACTTCATGTTGGGGTCGTCGTGGATCCCCCAGTAGAGCTTCGTCGTCACGACGTAGGACCAGCGGGGCCACCCGAGCTCTCGGAGGGCCCGGCCCATGATCTCCTCGCTCTTTCCACCCGCGTAGGCCTCGGCGTTGTCGAAGAAGTTGCAGCCGGCGTCGCGCGCGGCCTGCATGCACTCCAGTGCCGGGGTCAGATCCATCTGGGTGTCGAAGGTGACCCAGGAACCGAAACCGAGGACTGAGACCTTCAGGCCCGAGGACCCGAGGCGGCGATACTCCATTGAGGGGTTGGTCATACCCGGAAACTAGCGGGGCACGTCGCGCACGGTGATGCCGGCCCTGGCAAGCGCCTCGTGGGCCTCGGCGATCGTGTGGGTACCGAAGTGGAAGATACTGGCTGCGAGCACCGCGTCGACCCCACCCTCGACGACCCCGTCGACGAGGTGCTCGAGGGTGCCCACCCCACCGGAGGCGATGACGGGAACGTCGACGCTCGCGGTGACGCTCGCGTTGAGGAGGTGGTCGAAACCGAGTCCGGTTCCGTCGCGGTCCATGGAGGTCAGGAGGATCTCCCCGGCGCCGAGGGAGGCAGCCCTGGTGGTCCACTCGATCGCGTCGACACCGGTCGGTGTCCTCCCGCCGTTCAGGTAGACCTCCCAGCCCTCTTCATCGTCACGGCGACGGGCATCGACCGAGACGACCACACACTGGCTTCCGAACTCCGCTGCGATCTCGGAGATAAGTTCAGGTCGCTCGACGGCGGCGGTGTTGAGTGCGACCTTGTCGGCCCCGGCGCGCAGCAGCGACCGCGCGTCATCGAGGGTCCGCACCCCGCCGCCGACGGTGAACGGGATGAAGACCTGTTCGGCGACGCGGTACACCATGTCCACCACCGTCGCTCGACGGTCGCTCGAGGCGGTGATGTCGAGGAAGACGAGTTCATCGGCGCCCTCGCTGTCGTAGCGGGAGGCCAGTTCGACCGGATCGCCCGCATCTCTCAACCCGACGAAGTTGACCCCCTTGACCACCCGTCCGGCGTCGACGTCGAGGCAGGGGATGACCCTGGGCACCCTCATGCCGAACGCTCCAGTACGTCGATGGCCTCGCTGACCGTGAAGCGACCCTCGTAGAGGGCCCGGCCGACGATCACACCGTCGAGGCCGCGGACCCCTCCGAGGGTCGCGATGTCGTCGAGGCCGGCTACGCCGCCGCTGGCGATGATGCGTCGGCCGCTGGACTGCACCGCGTGGACCAGCCCGTCCGTGTCCGGTCCGTTCAAGGCCCCGTCTCGGGAGATGTCGGTGATGATGAAGGCCTCGGCCGTCGGAAAGGATCGGAGCGCGTCCTCGACGCTCACCTCCGACTCGACCGTCCAGCCGTCGGTGGCGAGCCGGCCCCCGCGATGGTCGAGCCCCACGGCCACGGGGATGAGCTCCGAGGCCCGCGCCACCAGTTCGGGCTCCCGGACCGCGGCCGATCCCATGACCACCCGGGAGACCCCGAGGTCGGAGAGTTGGGCGGCGTCGTCGACCGAGCGGACCCCTCCCCCGGTCTGCACTCGGACACCGGCCGAGCCGAGTCGTTCGGCGATGGAGCCAATGACCTCGCGGTTCACCGGACCGTCCCCGCGGGCGGCATCGAGGTCCACGACATGGATCCACCGAGCCCCCTCGGCGGCGAAGCCCTCCGCGACCGCCAAGGGCACGTCGCCGTAGCGGGTCTCGGCCGAGTAGTCACCGTGCAGGAGCCGCACCACCGAGCCACCGCGGAGGTCGATCGCCGGGAACAAATCGACCGCGTTCATAGCGAATCCGCCCATCGACGGAGCATGGCGAGACCGGCTGCACCCGACTTCTCCGGATGGAACTGGGTCGCGAGGAGACTTCCGGACCGAACGGCCGCCACCACCGGTCCGCCGTAGTCGACCTCGGTCACGGTGGTGTCGGGGTCGGACGGCCGGCAGGACAGAGAGTGGACGAAGTACATCCAGTCGCCGTCGGCGACCACGGGATCATCACGCCGGGCCACCAATCGATTCCACTGCATCTGAGGTCGCTTCACCTCGGCCGGGAGCCACTCCACGACCCCGGGCAGAATGCCGAGCCCGGGGTCGTCGGGCGACTCCTCCGACGACTCGAACAGCATCTGCATCCCGACGCAGATCCCCAGGAAGGGCCGTTGCGAGTCGACCGCGTTCTGGACGGGTCCGACCAGTCCGGTCTCTCGCAGGGCTCGCATACACGAGCCGAAGTTGCCGACGCCTGGAAGCACCACGGCACCGGCCCGATCGACCTCGGCCGGATCGCTGGTGAGCCGCGCGTCGACGCCGGCGCGCAACAGCGCCTTGTGAGCGGAGTGGAGATTGCCGATGCCGTAGTCGACGACAGCGACCGGCGGGGTGGAGACGGTCACGCGATCAGAGCGTGCCCTTGGTCGAGGGCACCCCTCGGTCGTCGGTGACCGCGACCGCCGCGCGAATGGACCTCCCGAGCCCCTTGAAGACGGCCTCGACGATGTGATGGACGTTCGTGCCGCGGATCAGTTCGACATGGAGCGTCATCGCCGCCGAGGTCGCCAACGAGGACACCGCGTGCTCCGCCAGCTGCGGGTCGAAGGCCGGATCTCCGAGGGGGAGGCACTCGGGCATGGGAACATCCCAGAAGACGAACGGTCGGCCCGACAGGTCGAGCGCGATGTCGATGAGAGCCTCGTCGAGGGGGTAGCGGCCGCTGGAGAAACGCGCGATACCGGCCTTGTCGCCGAGCGCCTCCCGAATCGTCTCACCGAGGGTGATGCTGACGTCCTCGACGGTGTGATGGGTGTCGATCGCGAGGTCGCCCTCCGCCCGGATGGTCAGGTCGAGGCCGCCGTGACGCCCCACCTGATCGAGCATGTGGTCGAAGAACGGGATGCCGGTGGCGATCTCGTTGTTGCCGGACCCATCGAGGTTCACGGACACCTCAACGGAGGTCTCGCCGGTCTCGCGTCGTCGTGTCGCGGTTCTCGTCATGTCAACACCTCCTCGAGTGCGCTCAGGAACGCATCGTTCTCCACCGGAGACCCTACGGTCACACGGAGCCGGCCGGCCAGACCCGGCCAGCCCGAGCAGTCGCGCACCAGGACCCCACGGTTGACGAGGGCCGACCACAGCTCTCCAGCCGGACACTCACCGGTCTCGAAGAGCAGGAAGTTCGCCTCGCTCGGAACCACGGCCAGGCCGAGTGAGACGAGGCCTGCTCGGATCCGTTCCCGTTCGGCGACGGTCTCCTCGACGCGGGCATCCAACGCCGCGACATGGCCGAGGGCCACCTCACCGGCGATCTGCTTGAGGCTGTCGACGTGATAGGGCAGGCAGACGA
>Ga0255767_1000149_pt1 | contig 58573 bp, 47 predicted proteins | sample 071ome_24_FD_179967 | JGI IMG/M metagenome (GOLD analysis project Ga0255767, IMG submission 179967) | Coastal salt marsh microbial communities from the Groves Creek Marsh, Skidaway Island, Georgia - 071402CT metaG (version 2) | ecosystem: Environmental > Aquatic > Marine > Intertidal zone > Salt...
ACTTCCGTCATTTCGCGCCGATTGATATTGAACTGCGAGTCGCGACGATTCCAACTCAAGGTGGTATCGAGGATGTTGTCATCCGGATTCTGTCCGGTGGACAGTGCATGCCGATCAATGCCATCGGTTTTAGTACGTCGAATTATGACGATGTGCTGAGTGCTGTTTCCAAACCATACGGCATGTTTCTGGTTTGCGGTCCGACCGGATCAGGCAAGAGCACAACATTGCATTCGATATTAAGCTACCTGAACAATTCAGAGCGTAAGATCTGGACAGCCGAAGATCTCGTTGAAATTACCCAACCGGGCTTGAGGCAGGTTGAGGTGAACGAAAAACTCGGTATGACCTTCGCCGGCGCAATGCCCGCGTTCCTCAGAGCGGACCCGGATATCATCATGGTTGGCGAGATGAGGGATACAGAAACAGCAGGTACCGCCATTGAGGCCGCCCTCACCGGTCATCTCGTACTCTCTACTCTGCATACCAACAGCGCAGCAGAGAGCATTACGCGCCTGCTGGATATGGACATGGACCCTTTTAATTTTGCCGACGCCATGGTGGGTATTCTGTCGCAGCGGCTGGTGAAAACGCTGTGTCCTTCCTGTAAAGCGTCTTATGTGGCTGAACCGGAGGAGATCGAGGTGCTGGCAACTGAATTCTGTCGGGAAACACTGCCGCCGGAATTGCGCATCGATCCTTCAGAGAAGCTCGTTCAGCAGCAGATTGAGGCCTGGACTGAGCGTTTTGCGTATCGAGGCGAATTTACCTTATTCAGAGCGGCGGGCTGTGCTGAATGTCTGGATACCGGATATCGGGGGCGTGTCGGCGTTCACGAACTGTTGATGAATACGCCCAAGATCAAAAAGATGATCCTGAGCAGATCGCCCGCCGCCGAGATTCATTTTGAGGCCAAGAAATCCGGTATGAAGACTCGAAAGCAGGATGGCCTTGAGAAAATCCTGATGGGCTATACGGACCTCACCCAGACCCGTACGCTGTGAGCAGGACCCCGTGCCGGCGCAACGCTAGGCCGTTGAGGCCTCTGGAACTTGTGCGGCTCACTGACTGAAGACTGACCGCCTGAGAGCAACCTGAGGGCAATTAGGCCGGATACAAACGCCGGTGTCCGGCAGCCTTTCTCGATCCCTGAACGTAAGCCAAAAAAAAGCCGACCACCCGGCAGGTGGTCGGCTTTTTTTGTTTACCTGTGGCTAGTGGCCACTGCTGCCGGGCGCGGCAGCGGGCAGCGCCATTGCGGTCAGTTTTGAGCCGGTCTGGAGCATGATGTACTGATGTCCATCGTGCATCCATGTGCTCATACCATAGCGGCTTCTGCCAGGCACTTCGATAGCAGCTTCTGTTGCTCCGGTCGATTTGTTAACCGCATACAGCATCGGAGTTCCGTCAGTTTCTGTATCAGAGTAAACGAGCATGTTGGGTGTAACGGTCATGGGTACCAGTGCTCCGGTGCCCGTATTGCCGACATCAAGATTATTCTCTTCGATGACCCGCTGAACCCGAGCCGGAGTGTTACCGGTCGGTACCATCCACTCATGCTCACCCGTGTTCATATTGATAGCGGTAATGCGGCTATAGGGTGGCTTGAAGTAGGGGATTTGCGCAGGGTGCCGTGGTGATCCCGCGCCGGGGCCATTGGCGAACTGCGCGTAGGTGGAGCCGGTTGGCAATTCATACTGCAGGTCAGCCTCTTCGCCCGGTACGAGCTGGACTGGACTGCACGCTGAGCGAGATGAGACGTACAGCATGCCGGTGGTCGGATCGGCTACGGCTGGCGCGGTAATATTCGCGCCGCCACCGCCACCCGGACAGAACATGGCAGCTCGCTTGCCGGACTCATGACCCCGCTGTATGGGAGGCAAAAACAGCGGCCCCATCATATAGTCAGACATCGCGGTTATGGCCTGTTGACGCAGTTCGGGTGTCCAATCCACTAAATCGTCAATAGAAATACCCTGAATGTCGAACGGCGCAGGTTTGGTGGGGAATGGCTGCGTAGGCGACAGTTTTTCGCCTGGCACGGTAGACTGAGGGACAGGGCGTTCCTCGATCGGCCAGAGTGGCTCACCTGTCAGCCTGTTGAACGCATAGACAAAGCTCTGTTTGGTGACCTGCATAACCGCCGGGATGTCCCGGCCATCCACATTGACGTCCATCAGAATGGGCGACATCGGGTTATCGTAGTTCCAGATGTCGTGGTGAACCATCTGGAAATGCCAGGCTCTTTCGCCAGTTGATGCATCCAGTGCGATCAAACTGGTGCCGAAGAGGTTGTCACCCGGGCGGAAACCGCCGTAATAGTCGATGGTTGCACCGTTGGTCGGGACAAACACCAGATTGTTTTCAACATCGGCGGTAATCGGAGCCCAGGAGGACACGTCACCGGTCCATTCCCAGGCGTCGTTTTCCCAGGTCTCATGACCGTATTCGCCCGGACGCGGGATTACATTGAATTTCCATTTGAACTCTCCGCTGGTCTTGTCATAGGCAAGGATGTCGCCGGGGATATTCTCAATCCGTGACTGATGATAGCCCTGTTCAGCGGAGTTGCCGACTATGATGGTGTCGTTAACGATCACGGGCGGTGAAGAGGAGGTGATATAACCGGTCTCCAGAGGTACGCCGTCATAGGGATCATAGGGGTGGCCAAGGTCTGCCAGGAGGTCAACCACACCGGTTTCCGGGAAACCCTCGATGGGAACAGGCTGACCGAAGCCTTCGAGTGGTGTGCCGGTCACAGCGTCCAGAGCTACCAGGAAGAATCCGGGAGTGATGATGTAAATGATCCCCCGGCCGTCCACCTCATCGTAGCCGATGCCCTTTCCGTAGTCAGCGCGCATTGAGTATTCCCAGCGTGCGGTATTCGGAAGACGATAGCTCCAGACGGTTTCTCCCGTCTTCGGGTCGATGGCGACCACGTGTCGGCGAGGGCCTGCCACGGTGTAGAGCATACCGTTGATGTAGCTCGGGGTTGCACGGCCGCTGCTTGCGCCCATGCTGGCACCGTCCCATTCCCAGACCACTTCAAGGTCCTCGAAATTATCGACGGTAATCTCGTCAGCGGGAGAATATCGGGTGTGGCCGAAATCATTACCGAGGGTAAACCACTCAACCGAATCCTGGGCCATCACGCTTGCGGAACAGGCCAGAACCAGGGCTGCCGTGGCGATCGGCTTGATGCTTTGCAGGATAGTTCGTTTTATTGTCATTGTAAGCCTCACTGAGATGTAAAAAAATCCAGTTTTTACTGCGTCGGGCTCACCGTCGTTTTTAATAATAAGTCAGTAAAAACAACAGGTTGAGGCGCTTCGATCCGATCTGGAGGCGCAGCACCACCCACTGTCAACTTACCGGAAGGGTTCAGCTTTGTCCATGGTCAAATAGTGACCAAACTTTACAGCAAAATTCGGCTAAACCCCTGAGATATCAGGCATTTGGGAATTCGCTGCAGACCATTCGCAGACTCGGTGTTACAGCCGCTTGGTCACTTGTTCACGGGATTGACCGGTAGGAGAGAAGGGTGAAGCTGTGTGCCCGCAACGGTGACTCTGCAGTCTTTACAACCTGAGCTCAAACGGCCGCGAACAGAGGGATACTCTCGGTTGCTCTGGGCTGCATCAGTTGAGTCATTGGGCCAGGCTCAGCTCCCGGCTGTCTTCCGGTCCGTCGTGGTCTTGTTCAGCACAAAACTGATGATCAGCAAGGGCCAGATACCCAGGTGGATCATGACGTCGGCCGTGTTGAATACATAATGCCAGAAGGGGATTTGCTGAATATCAATAAAATCAATGACGCTGCCGTAGACCAGTCGATCGGTGATATTGCTGGCGCCGCCTCCGACTACAAACCCAAAGCAGATGTACTCATAGCGTTCGAGGGTCGGATTGACTATCAGGTAGGCCGAGACGCCCACCAGCAGGCCGATACTGATCAAGCCGAAAAGCCATCCGGACCCTTGCGCCAGTCCAAAAACGCCTCCGAAATTTCTCAGATGCGTGAGATGAACAAACCGGCTCAGCTCCAGCGTTGTGTTCTGAGGAATGGTGTTGTTGACCCAAAGACCGATTGCCTGACACAGCAACAGGACAGATAGGCTGATCACTATGAAGATCAAGATGTTGTGGTAGCGTCGTTCCAAGGTTCTCGCTTCCTTCGCTCCCCGACGTGGCGTGCAAGCATATCACACGTCGCTTGCTCCGAGCGGCGCAGCACAGGCTGTCGCATCAGGTTTTCACTGTTCGGAGTTTCGGCTGGACGATGCGTGTCAGCAGGACGTTTGACTGAATGTCTTCACTGATCATAAGGCTGGTCGGCGTATTGCAGGATCCGATAATTATCCTCAGCATCCACGCAGACAATACTGTGCGCACAGTTGTGCATTTGAGGTGGGGTCCAGAGTTGAGCCATGTGCCGCCCTTCGATGTGGGCCAGCACCGTTTTGATCAGGGCGCCGTGGCTGACCAGGGCGACGAGTTGACCCGCGTGTTTGAAATAGATGTCCCTGATTGCCGCCAGAGCCCTATTTTGCAACTGGAAGAAGGTCTCGGCGCCGGGCACATCGAATTTGTGGGGTTCTTGCCAAAAGTGGTGAAAGGATTCCGGGGACTCTGCTTCCAGTTCGGCATACAGCCTGCCTTCCCACTCGCCCATCTGAATTTCCCGCAAGGTATCAAGATAAGTGACGGGCTTCTCCCAGTCAGGAAAGGCATGGGCTACCGTCTGTCGAGTTCGCACACTGCTGCTGCAGTAGAGCGCATCGAACGGCACGGCGCTGATGCGGGCACCGAGCGTTTTGGCCTGCTCGATGCCCAGTTCGGTCAGTACGGAATCGCTTTGTCCCTGCGCTCGGCGCTCCTCGTTCCAGTTGGTTTGTCCATGTCTGATCAGATGCAATTCCATGACGTTCAGCGCTGGCTGCGTATGCGCGCGACAGCGTCCTGCCAGCCTGCGTACTGGCGGCTGCGCCAGTCTGCATTACTTTGCGGGGTGAAAGCGCGTTCGAGTTGCCATTTCGCCGCGATTGCGTCCAGCGAGTCGAAGACGCCCTGGTGAAGCCCTGCCATGTAAGCTGCGCCAAGTGCGGTGGTTTCAGTGATAGCAGGGCGATGTACTTCTGCATCGAGGACGTCTGCCAGTTTCTGCAGGACGTAGTTATTTTTGACCATACCGCCGTCTACACGCAGCGTTGAGAGTTGTGCGCCATCCGCTGCGATAGCCTCAACCAGATCTTTCGTCTGATAGCACACAGACATCAATCCGGCGGTGACGACTTCTTTGATGCCCGTATCACGCGTCATACCCAACAGTGCTCCTCTGGCATCAGGATCCCAGTAGGGCGCGCCGAGACCTGTAAAAGCCGGCACTAAATAGACTGAAAGGTCGTCCCCGGTTTGTTCGGCGAGTGCCTCTGAGGCACCGGCGTCGTCAATCAGTTTCAGGCCATCGCGAATCCACTGCATCGTAGCTCCTGCCATGAATATACTGCCCTCGATGGCATAGGCTGGCTCTCCCTTGAGGCGATAGGCAACGGTACTCAGCAGCTGATTGTCAGACTTGAGCACGTCTGTTCCGGTATTCAGCAACAGGAAGCAGCCGGTGCCGTAGGTGCTTTTTGCCATGCCTTTCTGGAAACAGCCCTGTCCGAATGCTGCGCTTTGTTGATCGCCGATCATCCCGGTGATGGGGATGGAAGCACCGAAGAGAGAGGGCTCGGTGGTGCCGAAATCTGCGGCACAGTCCTTTACCTCCGGCAACACCGACGCTGGTACTTCAAACAGCGAAAGCAGGTCCTCATCCCAGGATTGCGACCGAATATTAAAAAGCATGGTCCGAGAGGCGTTGGTGGCATCGGTGAAGTGACTTTTTCCGCCGGTAAGTTTCCACAGCAACCAGCTGTCGACGGTGCCGAAAGCAAGTTCGCCTCGATCAGCGCGCGCTCTCGCGTCAGGGACGTTGTCCAGAATCCAGCGTATCTTGGTCGCTGAGAAATAGGGGTCCAGCAACAGTCCGGTTTTGCTCTGAATATCAGAGACCGTGTTCTGCTGCTGCTTGAGCTCGGCGCAGTAGTCGCTGGTGCGTCGGTCCTGCCAGACAATTGCATGATGGATCGGTGCGCCGGTTGATCTGTCCCAAACGACGGTGGTTTCCCGCTGGTTGGTGATGCCGATGCACAGGATATCCTCGGCCTGTACCTTGGCTGCATTCATGGCAGCCTCACAGCTTGCCAGTGTGGTGGCCCAGATTTCATCCGCATCATGTTCTACCCAACCGTTATTCGGGAAATGCTGCGTGAACTCCTGTTGTCCGAGGCCTAACTGCTTGCCTTCGGTGTCAAATACCAGAGCGCGACTGCTGGTCGTGCCCTGATCGATCGCGAGGATTGCTTTGCCCATTCTGTATGTCCTGTGTGTCCATTGAATTGCGGTGTCTGCAGGCTGAATGCTCAGCCTCAGACAATCTCTCTGGCTGATTCGTGCGGAAAAACATGCCTTACACAGTTGCCGTCGAGAAATTTCGCTGAGGTGTCATGTTACACTAACTCAGCGAATGTAGGGTGACAGGTACGGGGCCTTTCGGCATTTCGCGATCTGGCTGATTTCAATTTTTCAGAGTGACAAAGTCTCAATCAGAGTTTGATCTGCTGGTTATTGGTGGCGGTATTAACGGTGCTGGCATAGCCGCTGATGCCGCCGGCCGGGGTTTGTCCGTTGCGCTGTTGGAGAAAGGCGATCTGGCCAGCGCCACTTCTTCCTGGAGTTCAAAGCTGATTCACGGCGGTTTGCGCTATCTCGAAAATTATCACTTTGGTCTGGTCAGGAAATCGTTGAAGGAACGGGAAGTGCTGACCACTGCCGCCCCTCATCTGGTGACGCCACTGGCCTTTCAGATTCCCATGCTGCCAGAATCCCGCAGTGCAATCCTGCTGCGCTGCGGGCTGTTCCTTTATGACACGCTTGCCACGCGCAAACACTACAGTGCTTCCCGAGCAGTCCGGTATCGGGCTGACAGCCCGCTCGAGGCCTCTATCAGGAAAGGGTTTGAGTATTGGGATGCGCAGGTGGACGATTCGCGTCTTGTGGTGGCCAATGCTTTGCAGGCTAGGCAGCGCGGTGCAGTTGTTCTGACCCGCCATGAGGTGACGGACGCCTCAGCCCATCCGGAAGGCTGGTCTGTTGCGGTAAAGGATCACCTTTCGGCCATCAGGAAAACGCTGACTTGCAAAGTGCTGGTGAATGCAGCCGGTCCCTGGGTGAGTCAGCTTGATGGCAAAATCGCCGGCAGCGAAAAGGCGCATCCGTTGCGACTGGTCAAAGGCAGTCATCTTGTTTTGCCGAAGCTCAGTGCACAGAACAAGGCATTCCTTCTGCAGCATGAGGATGGCCGGGTTGTGTTTGTGATCCCTTATCTGGATGACTATTCCCTGGTAGGAACCACAGAGGAGGAATATTCAGGGGATCTCGATGTGCCTCAGATTTCAGAATCAGAGGTCAGTTACCTGCTGAAGATCGTGAATCACTATTTCAAGGTGAACGTCAGTGATGAACAGATTGTGGGGGCGTTCTCCGGGATTCGCCCGCTGATAGAGAATGAAGGCGAGCAAGCCAGCCGGGTCTCGAGGGACTACCGTTTGCAGCTGAACAGACTGCCAGCGCCGTTGCTCTCTGTTTATGGCGGTAAGGTCACCACTTACCGTTTGCTGGCCGAACAGGTGTTGGATCGATTACGGGAGTTTTTCCCGGCTATGACCGGAAGCTGGACAGCAAGCGCTGTCCTGCCCGGTGGTGATTTCGCAGCGCAGGACGAGCTACAGCAGCAGCTGGCAGAGCGATACCCCTGGCTGAGACCGGATCTCATCAGACGCTGGCTGAACGCGTATGGAACCTGTGCGGCAGAAATTGTTGGAGCGGCGCGCAGCATGGGTGATCTGGGGGTCTGTTTCGGTGCCAATCTTTTCCAACTTGAGGTCGACTATCTTTGCGCCCGGGAGTGGGCGATCACCGCTGAAGATATCCTCTGGCGCCGAACCAAGCTCGGATATGTGTTCTCCGAGGAGGAGGTCAGCTCCCTGTCTCACTACCTGAAGCAGCGCCGGCAGATGTAGCCCTGACCCGGGGTGTGCGTCCGATCAGCATCGCGACAGTTTAACGGCCTGCTCCGTGAGATTTCGTCTGGAGCGCTTCTTTCCTGCCAGCCTATGCGATAGGCTCTGATTCCGGCAGCAGAACTGTTCAGGAGATCAGAACATGATCCTATCACCGTCTCGTTTTTCGTTTACCGGCCTTTTGAGTGTGTTGTTGATCTTGATCGCAGGTATGCCCATGCGGTCAGAGGCGCAAGCCAGAGCCTATCCAGAGGCTCTGAGTGGTGGAAACTACATGCACAATTTTTATTTTCCGCCGGCGCCGAGCTCAACGCCCTGGGCGCCTGATTGGTCCCCTGACGGTGAATGGCTGGCTGTTGCCATGCACGGATCGATATGGCGGGTGGATCCACAAAGCGGTGAAGCATTCGAGCTCACTTATTCAGACGCCTACCACTCTTCTCCGGATTGGTCTCCTGACGGTCGCTATATTGTCTACACCGCAGATTATGACCACCAGCGCATACAGCTTGAAGTACTCGATCTGGAAACCGGTGCCGTTACCCGCTTGACCGACGATACAGGAGTTTACACCGATCCGGTGTTTTCTCCTGACGGATCACGAATTGCGTACGTTTCCACAAATCCCAACGGCTACTTTAACCTTTTTGTCCGCGAGTTTAAGGATGGCGAATGGGCCGGTGAAGCAGTCGCTGTCTCTTCAGACAATGACTACGGGAGCAACAGGCTCTATTTTGGTAATTGGGATATGCACATCAGTCCGGCGTGGTTTCCGAACGGAGAAGAACTCCTCGTCGTCTCAAACAGGAATGTCCCCTTGGGATCGGGTAATGTGCTTCGCGTTCCCGCCGTTGAAAACGGGATTGCCTCAGCAACAACGGTGCTCGCGGAGCAGACACTATATCGGACGCGACCTGATGTTTCGCTTGATGGTAAACGATTCGTCTATACCTCCACGCGTGGTGCCGCAGATCAATACAACAATCTCTATGTTCAGCCCACGTCTGGCGGTGAACCCTACAAGCTGACTTTCTACACTCATGATGCTTTTCATCCACGCTGGTCCCCGGATGGTGAATGGATAGCGTTCATTTCCAATGAGCTTGGGGTGTCACGCCTGATGTTGCTTGAGACCTATGGAGGTAAGCTGGTTGCGGTTGATATCAAAGAGCATCGGTATCGGCGGCCAACGGGCGTACTCAATGTCCGTGTAGTAGAAAAGGGGACAACTGACCCAATACACCACCGGGTTCATCTGACAGCCAGCGATGGTAAGTTTTACGCGCCACTGACTGCTTACGCGCGTACCAGCGGCCGTGGAGATCCGATGTTTCACAATCCGGGCGAATTTTCCATGCAGTTACCCGTGGGCGAGGCCGAGCTGACCTTTGTCAAAGGATTTGAATTTTTTCCGCAAACCGTCTCCATTGAAATTCAGGAAGGAGAAGTGTCCAGCCTGAATGTTGAGCTTGAGCGCCTGACCGACATGGGGGCAAAAGGATGGTTCAGCGCTTCAACCCATGTGCACGCAAACTATGCCGGCAATCTTCATAATACCCTTGAGAACTTGATGATGATGTCCCGCGCGGAGGATCAGGATCTCGTGCTTGAGCAAGTCGCGAATAAAGACAATCGTATTCTGGATTATCATTACTTTGAGCCGGGTGGTCAGGCGCATTCGATCTCTGAGCCAGATCAGATTGTTGTCGTCGGGCAGGAGTATCGTCCCCCGTTTTATGGCCATATTTTCATGTTCGGATTGTCAGAACATCTCATTTCTCCTTTCGTGACCGGATATGAGGGTACGGCCATCGAAAGCCTTTATCCGAGTAACACTGACATGATGCTCAAGGCGAAAGCACAGGGTGCGGTTACCGGTTATGTCCATCCCTACAACGGAGACAACGATCCCTTGCTCGGCAATCTCGGGGGAGGAAAGGGATTTATGGTTGATGCGGCGCTCGGCACGGCCGATGCGCTGGAGTGGTCTGATGCCAACCGTGCCGGTTTTTACCCGCTCTACGCGGCGTGGAACAACGGACTGAAAGTCACAGCAACCGGGGGCGAGGATTCCATCAGCTCTCTTCATCGAAGCAAGCTGCTCGGTTCCCTGCGTACCTATGTTTATACAGGCAGCCAGGGTCTGGACATGCAGGCGTGGTTTGAGGCGATGAAAAAAGGGCGGGCGGTAGTCAGTTCAGGACCTTTGCTTGAATTCAATGTGGAAGGCGCGCTTCCCGGAGATACAGTATCGCTGCCGGCAGGAGGGGGTGAGGTTACACTGCGGGGCTGGCTTCGCTCAGTCACTGACCTGGAAAGCCTTGCGCTTGTCTGCAACGGCCAGGAAGTCGAGCGAATTGAGTTTTCTCGCAATACGCAGCGCTATGATCTGGAAACTCAGCTTCAGATTGAGCGCAGCGGCTGGTGTCATCTCAGGGCTGAGGGCGCGCCGGGCGACCGCTTTCCGATGGATGTTGCCTACACACAGGCGTTTACTAATCCGGTCTGGTTTCAGGTCGGTGATGAGCCCATTCGAAATCCCGAGTCCGCCAGCTACGGTTTGCGCTGGATTGACAGGCTTCAGGAATTAGCCGACAGCTGGCCCGGTTGGCGCTCGGAGCGCGAAAAGGCCCATGTCTATCAGCAATTCGATGCGGCGAGGGATGTGTATCGGGCTAATCTTGATCAGTAAGTACAGTACTGCTGCTGCGCAGCAGACCGAGACCTGCACTCGCCATGGTGACAGCAACCATGGCGTTCAGGTAATTGAAGAACGCGTATGGCGCATAGTCCAGCGCACTGATTCCCAGAGTGGCGCTGTAAAAAGCGCCCGCTGTTGTCCAGGGAATTAAACCGGTAGTCAGGGTAGAACCCTCTTCAACTGTTCGCGACAGGATCGCCGGGTCAAGACCTCGCTCCCGATATTTCAGCTGGAACAACTGGCAATTCAGAATAATCGAAATATAAGCCTCTCCCATGGCCATATTCCCGATCAGACCTGACACCAGGGTTGTGACAACGAGTGAGGCCACCCGCTGCACCCGTGCGATGATGCCGCTGAGCAGCACGCGAAGAAAACCTCCACCGTGCATGAGACCGCCCAGCGCCAGAGCCATAATTGCCAGAATCAGAGTCCAGGCCATACTGAAGATGCCTCCGCGGCCCAGCAAATTGTCCAGATTTTCGATGCCCGTGGTGCCAGGGGAATTGGCCCACAACGCATTTAAGACCTGCGACGTGTCACTTTGCTGGTAAAGAATTGCGATGAGAACGGCAAGCAAAATGCTGGCGGACATGGCGACTTCGGCGGCCACGCGTCTGATGCTCAGGGTGGCAAGCAGCACAATTGGCAGCAGAGTGATCAGCGGTGCCAGACGATATTCGCTGCTCAGTGCTGCTCGAATGGTCTCGATTTGCGTCCCGGCAAGCTCGGAATTGCCATACCGCGTGCCGATCAGGGTAAATAGGGTGAGCGCAATTAAAAACGAAGGCACTGTGGTAAACAGCATGCTGTAAATGTGGCGGTACAGACTGGTCTCTGCGCTCATTGCTGCCAGATTGGTCGTGTCCGAGATAGGAGACATCTTGTCTCCGAATGTTGCCCCTGAGACCACCATACCCACGACCACAGGGAGAGGGATACCGAGCGTGTCGCCCATACCGACGAACACAACGCCCAAGGTTCCCACGGTGCCCCACGAAGTACCGGTCGCAACTGACATGAGTGCGCAGAGAATCATCCCGAGTGGCAGAAAAAGGCCCGGTGTCAGCCAGGCCAAACCATAGTGCATCAAAGTGGCAATGGTCCCGCTGTGCATAAAGCTGGAAATCACCATACCGATCAGAATAAAAATATAGATCGCGGGTAAGGCACGGTGAATGGCCTGCCCCATCAGGGCGCGTATTTCAGGGTAGGGCAGGCCCAGATATCGAATGTTCGCGCCTACCCAGATCAGGCACATAAACACAAGCACGTGTAAATCTATGTGCATCGCGAACAAGCCGATGGCGATCACGGCAACCACTGTGCTGAAGCAAAGGAGTGATTGAGCAAAAGAAGGAACAGGTGTAGATTGAGCGTCCGACATCCGGGCAGCATATGACATGCCAGAGAGAAAAGCCAAACGCTGTCGAGCCCCGGGTTTAAGGCAGTGCGGACAAATCACCCTCATACGGAAACGCGTCAATGAAAATCCTCAGATTGTTGTCAGTCACCTTGTCAGTTCTTTTCCTTCAGCAGGGCTTCACGGCAGTGCCGCCGGCTGTCATTGAGGGGCCTATCATGGCGGAACAACCGCCGTCCCGGAATGCTATTTACACCGCTTCAGCACTGGATCTGGCGGCACACGGCTATACTGAAGAAGAGTTTTTTATCACGGGAACGGGCAATGTCTATTCTCAGCCTGATCTGGCAACAGGCACTGTCGAGTCAAGCGGTCATCCTTTTAAAACCCGTCTGATCGTGAGACGACCTGCGCCACAGGCCTTCAATGGCATTGTTGTGGTCGAATGGATAAATGTGACAGGCGGCCCCGATAAGGACATCGACTGGTGGCAGTCCGGTGAGCATTTAATGCGCAGCGGTTACGCCTATGTCGCTGTGTCAGCACAGCAGATGGGAATCGACACCATGGCTGATTGGGGCAGTGCCCGATATGGCGAGCTCGACATGACGGCTTCCGGGACTGTTGATAGCGATGCGCTTTCCTTTGATGCTTTTTCCGCGGTTGGTCGGGCGATCCTTCGGCGCGGAGAGGAAAGCGGGTCCGGCACGGTAGATATCCTCGACGGGCTTCGTGCAGAACAGATCATTGCCACCGGTCACTCGCAGTCCGCCTCAAGGCTGGCAGTCTATATCAACAGTATTCATCCCCTGGAACCGGTCTTTGATGGCTTCATGGTGCATGGTGGAGGCGGCCTCATTCGCGATGATCAACCGGTGAAAATTTTCAAACTGATGGCTGAAACCGATATGCGGCGGCGGGCAGCGGACCCCCAACCCGATTCGGATAATTTCAGACAGTGGGAGGTTGCGGGCAGCTCCCATGTTGACGTGCCATTCGAAATTGAATACGCAAAGGTGAGGAATTTAATGGCGGGCCTGCCGCTGGGAAATGTTCAGCCCCGCGAAACCGACTGTGCGTTGCCGGCCTACAGCACGGTGCCGTTCAGGGACGTCATGAACGCAGCTTTCGAACATCTGGTGAAGTGGATTGATGATGAGACACCGCCTCCGATCGCGCCAAGACTGCAGGTGGCACAGGCGCTCCCGTCAGTCGAATTTGCGAGAGATCGGTTCGGTAATATTTTAGGAGGTATCCGGTTGGCAGAACACGCGGTGCCGACTGCTAAAAATACGGGTATGAATTCTGGAACCGGCAATCGGTTTTGTTTCCTCTACGGTTCACACGAAGCTTTCAGTGAAGCGCAACTTCGAAACCTCTACTCCTCCCGGGAGGAATATGTTCAAGCGGTGACCAGCGTGGTGCAGGAAAATCTGTCTGATGGTTATATCTTGCCTTACGCCGCCGAGCGGACAATCAGGAACGCGCAGACCCGCGACATCGGCCGTTAGGGCGCTGTTATTTCGAAAACCGTTCCGCGAGGGCTTTGCAGCGGATGCTCCAGAGTTCTCGTATGGTGTCCTTCTGGGGTTCCAGTTCTGCAGGCAGCTTTACGGTAAGTTTTAACCGTGTTTTGCTGCCCTCGGCCAAAAAGTTAGCCGTAATCTGAGACTCAAGATTTTCTCTGGGTGTCTCCCTCCAGGTGAGAGTAATACGGTTAGGGATATCCAGTTCCACGAATTCGCCACTGCTCACGACTTTCTTGCCGCCTCTGTTCACCGCATATTCGAAGCTACCGTTCTTGCGCACGACGTTGTTTAGCGTGATGATTTCTTCTGCCTGAATCTTCGGGCCGAACATCCATTCTCCAACGAACACCGGAATCAGCCAGTGATCGAAAACGGACTGCTGCGGTCCGTTGATGCTTTTGCTCAGATTGAAACTGACCGCTTTGCCACCCTTGGTTTTGAGTATCTCCTCTGCACCAAACATGGACAGTTGATCAGTGGCCATCAGTCTGAAGCCTCAGTAGGGTTGATGGGCAAGAGGTGGGCAGGGAGACCCGCGCGACGCGAAGAAGCCTTTTGCGGATAGTTGACTGACAGATACGACAGGATCGTAGCCTCTTCCTCGCCGCTCAGAGCCCGCAGTCCCTGCGTTTCCTGCATCCAGCGAATCCGGCTTTCCCAGACGGCCAGGTTGCCGGCATTCTGGGTGATCATCATGCCTGCATGACATTCCGTGCAGGTCGATTTAACCACTTCCCAACCCTCGGCCTTTATCAGGCCTGATTCATCATCAATGTCCTGACCGCTTACTGAGACCGTAGCCGTCATCAGCAACAGGGTCAGAGCTTGCCGGGCGAAGTAACGATCTGGCGTCATAGTCGCATTCCTGTCTCGATTTATTTTGCTCGCGGATTGTCTAGACTGCCTGCACCGCCACGCGGTGACTGGCGTTGTTGAGATAACCCCGTGGATTCCAGCCCGGCACCACCATGGGCTGAGATCTTCCTCTGTCGTCCATGGCTCGCGCCCAGATTTCGTAATAACCGGGTTCGGGGAGTTGCACCCAGGTTTCCCAATTTTGCCAGGCAAGCCTGTTGGCTGCAGGGTTCAGCGCAGTGGGGAGCCAGGTTGCACCGAAATCTATGGAAATAAAGACTCCGCTGATCTGGTTGTCGCCGGCCCAGGCATGCCCGCGAACTGTCAGCCGCTGACGAAAATCATGACTGATTCCGGATTGAGGAAACGTGACCAGTGATTTAACCGGCATGGATTCAATAATGCGCATCTGCGACGGCGGCACGCGGGAGCCAGGGGCTACCGGTTCGGCAGGCACAGTGTAAGAAGGCGCGGCCATTTTCTCGCCGTCATGTATCTGATTTCGTACAACCAGTTTGTTCAGCCACTTGCCGGAGACAGAACCCGGCCACCCCGCACAGATCAGCCTCAGGGGATAGCCATTTTGTAAAGGAATGTCCTCACCATTCATTGCCCAGGCAATGATTGATTCACGCTCCATGGCTTTAACAATCGGAACCCCTCTGGAGATCGGATCCCGATCAGGGTCTCCGCTGGTGTGGGTGTCGGCGCCGTAATAGCCCAGGTAGACGGCATCTTCCGCCAGGCCGCAGTAGTTGAGTACGTCTCTCAGGCGCACGCCGGTAAACATGGGGCAGCCGATTGCGCCGGTGGTCCACTGATTCCCACTGGCGGCGGGCACAAATTCGCTGCGCCCGTTGCCGCCGCATTCCAGTTGCAACTGCAGGGTGACTTCCTCAAAACGGCTGCGCAGATCGGCGATCGTGAATGATTGTGGACGCAAACAAGATTCACCTGCTATTTCGAGCGTCCAGGTGTCAGGGTCCACGGCTTCAGGCGGAATGCCGTTGTTGCGCACAAACATGCGGTGGTTCGGTGTGATGGCATCATCGAGCAAGTGAGCCGGTGTTTCGGCGTTGATCGGCCGCGTGTTGAGCACGATCAGGCCTTCTTTGCCTTCGATTTCAGTCTCAGCGCTTTCTGCAGCGAACGCGGCAGGAATTAACCCCGCCGGCATGAAGCGAGCAAACGGTATCGCGGCGCCGAGGGCCGCGCTCATGCTCAGGAGTCCGGATTTTCTCAAAAACCCCCGACGTGACAGTCCGCTGGTGCGTCGTCCCCACAGTAATCGGTCTGCAGCAATAGGATCGTCTGCATAAAGCGCATCGAGAGTAGTTACTTCGGGTTTTTGTCGCTTCATATCGCCTGAGGTCTCGCTTGAGAGAGTTGTTGTGATGGACACCGGAGAGTAACAAATTCACCTGATCCGGTGCAAAACTGCAGTGTCAGCCTAGTGCGGTTTAGTGAGTTTCAGCAGGAACCGGTCGGTATGACGTGCCAGTCTTGGATCGAAAATGCTGCGCTTATAGTCGTCTTCCGGGTTTTCCAGCAAGCGGCTTCGTTGAACCTCAAAACCCGCCTGCTCAGCCAGTTCAATGGCTCGCTGAACCGGCATTCTGTGGAGATCACGGTTATTGTTCTCCGGTAACCCAATGTGGTCGCTGATTCCCAGAACGCCGCCGGGTGCAAGGTAGCCATGGAGGCTGCGAAGCAATGCCAGCGCACGATCCGGACTGTTGTTGTAGGTATCATGGAGACTCAGCATCAGCAGAGCCGCGTCAAGTGCGCCTTCAGATAAGTCGAGTGTCGTTACATTGCCGATCAGTTGCCTGACATTGGTGAGATTGCCTCCACGAATTTTGCTGTTCAATGCCTCGCCCTGCGTGATCTCCTGACGGTCTTCCTTAAAGCGAAGTCCACGCTCGGTATTCTGCGCCAGCACGACCCCTTCCGGCCCCAGCGCTTTCGACAGGATGAAGGTGTAATAACCGCCTGCTGCGTACACATCCATCACGGTCATTCCGCTGTGGATGCCGAGAAACTCGAGAACTTCGACAGGTCTTCGTATCTCGTCACGCGCAAAGTCTGTTACCCCACGGCTTGGATCAGCCAGTGCGCGCCGCAGCGACAGGTTGTCCTGAGCCGATGCGTCAGGGAACCCACAGCCCAGAGACAGCATTACCGAACTCAGCACGGCCCAGATCAGCAGGCATGGCACTTTGCAGGCATTTCTCATAGGCAGCTCAGTTGGGAGAGAGCCCCAGGCCTCTGGCCATTGCCCAGGCCAGGAACGGAATCAGTGTCAGGCACAGCATTGCGCATCTCAGTGAAAGTCTGATGGTGGTGGGAACCGATATCTCAGCCGCCTGTGTTTTACGGTGGCGATTGAAGAATATCGCCGCGTAGACCAGGCAGCCTGTCAGCGCGAGAAAGAGAGCTATCTTGATCTGGAAGACGGGGTTTTCGCTGTAAAACGTTGCCGGCTTTCCGGTCCAGAACCAAAGCGCAGTGCCGCAGCCTCCGATGACGAGACCTGAGAGCAGACTGAGGATGCTCAGCCGGGCCAGATGGTTGGCATCCTGCTGGCTGATCAGCCGGCCGGTGGCCAGGTTCTTGATGATCAGGGCTCCAGCGAACACCACCGCTGCGATCAGATGAAGGGACCGGAAAAGAACATAAGCCATGGGTGTATCATACTCGATATCAAGGTGTCGGGCTGAAATAACTCCGGTTTCTGACTGAAACCTTGCTATGCTTGGAGACTCTTCGCAAAAAAGAGATCAGCTGGCGGATCGGTAAGGCGCCCGCCCTTGACGGGCAACCCATCCGGAAGAACACGAATAATGACCAGGGGGAATCCTATGACCGCGCTTGCGACAGGTGAAGACGATCAAATCAAATCAAGCATGAGAAAGGTTGCGCTGACGGCGCTGGCGGGTACCAGCATCGAATGGTATGACTTTTTTCTCTATGCCACCGCAGCAGCTCTTGTCTTTCCAAGCGCTTTTTTTCCTGACAGTTCGCCAACTATTGGTCTGATTCTGTCCTTCGGAACCTTCGCCTTCGGTTTCATCGCAAGGCCTCTGGGCGGCGTGCTGTTCGGCCACTTTGGTGATCGCATCGGACGCAAAAAAACTCTGGTTATCGCACTGGTGATGATGGGGATTGCCTCTACCTTAATCGGTTTGCTGCCGACCTACGCGACCATTGGCATCGCTGCTCCTATTCTCCTCAGTCTGCTGCGGTTCGCTCAGGGTCTGGCGATTGGTGGGCAGTGGGGTGGTGCCATGTTGCTGGTCACCGAAAGCGCTCCCGCAGACCAGCGTGGTTACTACGGTGCCTATGCGCAGGCCGGCGCACCGGTCGGTGTCATTCTCGCCAATCTCGCCTTTATCCTGATCAGTGCGACCGTTTCGGAAGAGTTTTTCATGACCTGGGGTTGGCGTATTCCATTCCTCGTGTCCGTTGTTCTGATCGGGATCAGCATGTACATCCAGCTCAACATGGAAGATACGGAGGCTTTTAAGGAGCTGGAGGCTCTGCGGCAGCAAAGGCTTGCTGCTGAAGGGCCGCAGGAAACAGTTGCGAAACGCTCCCCGGTGATCGAGGCGCTGGTGAAATACCCGAAGCGGATTGCGCTGGCTGCCGGAGCGTTCCTCTCTATTCAGGTCACCTTTTATATCTTGATCGGATTTATTCTGGCTTATGGCAGTGACCCCAACGGTGCGGCAATGAGTCGCGATGACATGCTGATTGCGGTCTTGCTGGCATCCGCGCTACAGGTTCCTGCCCAATTTTGGGCTTCAGCCTACTCAGATCGTCACGGCAGGCGGGGGATTTTCATGCTGGGCGCGGTACTCACTGGCGTCTGGGGCTTTGCCTTATTTCCCCTGGTCGATACGGGTAACTTCTGGCTGATCGTGCTAGGAATCACCGGAGGTCTGGTTTTTCTGGGCATGATGTACGGCCCGCAGGCTGCTTTTTTCACCGAATTGTTTTCAACCGAAGTGCGATACTCGGGTGCCTCTCTGGGCTATCAGATCGGTGCGATACTGGGTGGAGCTTTTGCGCCGACTATCGCCACCATTCTGTGGACGGAATACGATATCGTCTGGGTATCAGCGTATATTGCGCTGGCCTCCGTGTTGGCGTTAATTTCAGTCATGATGCTTACAGAGACCTACCAGACTAATCTTAACGAAGCCAGCTAGCGGGGAATCAGATTTGGATATCAAGGATTGCAATAACACTTCTGACTTCAGACGCCTTGCAAAAAAACGGCTACCGGCGCCGTTGTTTCACTATATCGATGGCGGAGCTGACGACGAAGTCACTCTGCGCCGCAACACGGAAGCGTTTGATCAGGTCAGATTGATTCCGGATGCCCTGGCCGACCTTTCGAATATGGATTTGCGCACTGAGGTGCTGGGGCAGCAAATCGACTGGCCTGTCTTCTGTTCACCGACTGCAATGACGCGATTGTTCCATCATGAAGGAGAACTTGCTGTCGCCCGGGCGGCCCACCAGCATGGCACGATGTACAGTTTGTCTTCCTTGTCGACGACCAGCATTGAGGAGGTGGGCAGCGCCACACCCGGACCCAAATGCTTTCAGCTCTATATCCACAAAGATCGAGGGATGAGTTGGGATTTCATCGAGCGCTGCAAGGAAGCTGACTTTTCCGCGATTTGTCTCACGGTTGATACACTGGTGGCCGGAAACCGGGAAAAAGACCTGTATACGGGCATGGTCATCCCGCCAAAATTTACCCTGAACAGCCTGTTCAGCTTTGCCACGCACCCCAACTGGAGTCTGAATTATCTTCTGAGAAAAAAATTCGAGCTTGCCAATGTGGCAGGAAAAATTTCAGAGGGTACGGGAAAACTGACCTCTGTAGTGGGCTATATGAACAGCCAGTTTGATCGCTCAATCACCTGGAAAGATGCCGAGGAAGCGATAAAACGCTGGGGCAGGCCATTTGCCATCAAGGGCGTGATGTCTGTTGAAGATGCGAAAAGGGCCGTAGATATCGGCGCCACCGCCGTCATGATTTCCAATCATGGCGGTCGGCAGCTGGATGGCTCGACGGCACCGTTCGACCAGCTGGGGCCGATTGTTGACGCCGTGGGAGATCAGATTGAGGTGATCGTTGATGGTGGTGTACGCAGAGGCACGCACGTGCTGAAGGCGCTCGCCATGGGAGCGACAGCCTGCATGATCGGGCGCGGATATCTCTATGCCGTAGCGGCAGGTGGCTATGCCGGCGTCGATCGGGCGCTCACGCGTCTGCGTGAGGAAATTGAGCGGGATATGATTCTCATGGGCTGCTCTTCACTGGCTGAGCTCGATCGGAGCAAGCTGCACCGCGCGTAATCCCCACCAGACCGAGCGACCCGCTGCTGCACCCGAGCGGTGCACAGAGGCTTGGCCTGTACGGTTTGTGAGCACAAGTGCGGTGAGCAAACGGCTCCGGTGACCATGAACCGGGGGAGCGAGCAGTTGGCACATTCCCTGCTAGATTCAAGGCGATACAGGAAGCACCGCGGTCTTTATTTTCTCTCCCTTGAACCCTGGCGCAATCTAACCCTTCTGTATCTTTTTGGCACTTCCAACCTGCACCGCGCCCGCGGTGCAGGATTTTTACGACTCAAGTTGCTCTGAGTGATCACTCAGCGTAATCAGATCGACGCCTCGAAAAGGCTTATTCTCTTTCATGACCACATAGGAATTGATCGTGACCTGGTAGCGACTGTTTCCGACCAGTTGCTCGTTGATTTCAACGTAGCGTTTCATGTCCGCGCAGATGATCTTCATCAGGAAGTCAGACTCGCCGCTCACGGTGTAGCACTCGACTACTTCGGGAATGGACTCGATCAGGGTCTCAAACGCGTTGAATTCCTCCTGGGTGTGGTTCTTCACCGAAACCGTTGCCAGGCAAATGATGTGACGGGCGATACTGCCGAGATTGAGATGTGCCTGATACGAAGAGATGACACCAGCCTGTTCCAGCCTCCGCACTCTCTGGAGGCAGGAACTTGGCGACAGGTTAACCCGTTCCGCCAGATTCTGGTTAGTGATGCGCCCGTCTTTCTGCAAAGTCTGCAGAATGCGCAGATCGATTTTGTCTAACTTGGTGCTCTTCACTCTTATCCGTCCCAGGGTGGATGACAATGGCACGACGCCGGATGTATATGCCGAATATTATTCGGTTTAGCGTCGAAATGAAAACAGCTTATTTATCAGGACATAAAAACACCATATCTCTTTCGGCGGGGGGTCTGATACGCTATAGACCTCAGGAAATTCTACGGAGAGTCAAGCATGCAAGCTGCGACGCAGAGTGATTCCAGCACCGGTGCGACATTCAATGAGCGTGATGCGCTGTGGCCGAACTACAGCCCACCGCAGGATCTGGTCTTTACGCACGGCCTGGGCACTGAGCTTTACACTGAAAGTGGTGAAACCTATCTCGACTTTTTAAGTGGCATTGCAGTAACGGCCTTTGGTCATTCCCACCCACATTTGGTTGAGGCGCTCGGTGCTCAGTCCAAGAAGCTCTGGCATGTGTCAAATGTCTTTCGCATCCCCGAAGCCGAGAAATTGGCCAGGAGACTGGCGGAAGCCAGCTTTGCCGATCGTATATTTTTTGCCAACTCAGGGACTGAAGCCATTGAAGCCAGTATCAAGGCAGTGAGGGGATACCAGGCTGCTGTCGGAAAGCCCGAGCGGCACCGAATTATTGGCATGAGCGACAGTTTTCATGGTCGGACTATTGCCGCAGTTGCGGCCTCCGGTAATCCCTCCTATGTGCAGAACTTTGCGCCGACTGATCACGGATTTGACCACATAGCTTGGGGAGACATGGCGGCTCTCGATGCCGCCATTACTGACAATACCGCGGGAGTTATTGTCGAAACCGTGCAGGGTGAAGGTGGTATTCGACCTCTCACTGCTGAGATGCTCAGCCATCTCAGGCAGGTTTGCGATGCCCGGGATCTGCTACTGATATTGGATGAGGTGCAGTGCGGGGTTGGGCGCAGTGGAAAGCTGTTCGCCTATGAGAAGTTTGGTATCGAGCCTGACATCCTGGCTTCCGCCAAGGGTCTGGGCGGAGGTTTCCCGATAGGGGCCTGTCTGGTTTCGGAAAAAGTCGGACAGCATATGGTGGTAGGCACGCACGGCAGCACGTTTGGCGGGAACCCACTGGCGGCGGCTGTGGGCAATGCAGTGCTGGATCTGGTCTTTGAGCCGGGCCTTTTAGAGAATGTGCGGAAGCAGGCCGACACCCTGCGGGCCGGTCTGGAAGAGCTGGTGAGTGAGTGTCCGGCGGTCCTCTCGAAGGTGAGCGGCCTGGGGCTGATGATCGGAGCGAGGTGTGAAATTCCCAATGTTGAATTGATGACAGCGCTGCGTCAGAACAAACTGCTGGTTGGCAGGGCAGGCGACAATATGATTCGGCTCCTGCCGCCGCTGAATGTTTCTGACGCACATGTCACTCAAGCACTCGACATTCTCAGACAGGAAGTAAGGAGACTGCAGCAGGCCTGAAGTGCAGTCTTGCCGCTGAGGTCTGAGTATTCCGACGATGTTAATTCGTAGCGCTAAAGCTGAGGATCTGAACGAATTGCTGCAGCTCTCGGCTGTGCTGCCGCCCGGTATGACCTCCATGCCCTTTGAAAAAAGCACCTGGGTCAAAAAGCTGGAAACTGTGGAGGCGAGCCTGGCGGAGTCGCCGGACCCCAGCCAGGAGCGTGTCTATCTGTTGGTCATGGAGGATCAGAATTCCGGACGTATCGTGGGTACAGCAGGGGTTGTAGCCGGTGTGGGGCTGACCCGCCCCTTCTACAATTACAAACTGAGTAAAGATTTCAAGGTATCCGAGGCCCTGGACATTAAAGTCACCAGTAACCTGTTGAACCTCGTTAACGATTTTACCGGTGAGACTGAGCTGGTTTCACTTTTCCTGCTGCCTGAATTTCGCACTCGATATGCCGGCCAAATGCTCTCCCGCTGCCGGTTTCTGTTCATGAGTGATTTTCCGGAACGCTTCAGTTCGGTCGTGTTTGCAGAAATCAGGGGCTGGTTGGATGAATCAGAGAAATCGCCGTTCTGGGAGCACCTCGGCAGGAAGTTCTTCAACCTGCCATTTGCCAGGGCGGACTTTATCAGCGCGGTCAACGGATCACAGTTTATCTCCGATCTGATGCCAAGATTTCCGGTTTACCTTGAATTACTGCCTGAGCAGGCGGTATCCGTGCTCGGTAAACCTCATGATGAAGCCGCGCCGGCTAAACGGCTGCTGGAAAAGGAAGGGTTCAAATATAACGGGACGATCGATATTTTTGATGCGGGTCCGGTGATGGAATGTCGTCGGGAGGATATCGCCTCAATGCGCAACAGCCGCAGTATGGAGCTGCTGTCCCTGAGCCCGGGGGAGCTTGCCGAGGAGGAAGCCGATGCGTTGTGTGTGGTGAGCAACAGCAAGCTGGCGAACTATCGTCTGACTCTCGCTCCGGTCAAACTGCCCGAAGGCGGGGGGCTTGTTCTGCCCCCTTCCGCGGCGAATTTGATTGAAGTGGAACCGGGTGATCATGTCCGAATTCTTGAAATCAGGATGAGCAAAGATGACGCTTGAGCAGAAACACCTCTTGGATGGTCATTGGGTAGATGGCGGGACGCATGGGTTCGAATCGGTGAGCCCGATTACTGGCCGGGCGTTATGGCGGGGGCCCGCTGCCGGGCCGGAACAGATTTCCCTGGCAGTGACAGCGGCCCGTCGGGCATTTTCTGACTGGCGTCGTTTGAGCTTCTCTGAAAGAGAGTCCTATGTGCATCGTTTCATTGAGCAGATTGAAGCGCAGCGCGACAAACTGGCGGGCGTCATTCATGAAGAGACAGGCAAACCGCTCTGGGAGAGTAAAACGGAAATCGCTACGATGATCGCCAAGGCGGCGGTATCGAAAAAAGCCTATGAAGAGCGCACTGGCCAGCGTGATGCTGAAACGGGCGGCGTTCAACTTGCTCTGACTCACCGGCCTATTGGCGTATTTGCTGTCCTGGGTCCTTATAACTTTCCCGGACACCTGCCAAATGGTCATATCATCCCCGCCTTGCTCGCAGGTAACACTGTAGTGTTTAAGCCATCGGAATTGACGCCGCTGTTCGGTGAGCGAATGGTTCAGTGCTGGGTTGACGCGGGGCTGCCGGCGGGCGTTGTTAATCTGGTTCAGGGTGAGGCGGGCACCGGGCAACTGCTGGCCGGCGCCGATGACATAGACGGGCTGCTGTTTACTGGCAGTTCGCGCACGGGGCACGCGATCCACAAAACTTTTGGTGGCCACCCTGAGAAGATGCTGGCACTGGAAATGGGCGGTAATAACCCGCTCATTGTTGATCAGATCGCCGACATAAGAGCGGCGGTCTACGCCATTATTCAGTCGGCCTATATTTCCGCAGGGCAGCGCTGTACCTGCGCACGTCGTCTGATTGTTCTGCGATCGCCTGAAAATGAAGCACTGGTGTCTGCGCTGGTTTCAGCGATTGAGAAAATTCAGGTTGGCTATGATGACAATTGCTTTATGGGGCCAGTTGTCTCTAATCAGGCGGCTGGGCATGTGATGTCTTTCGCTGCGGAGCTCGAGCAAGCCGGTGCAAAAGTGCTTAAACCAGTTGAGCGCCCTGATGTAGCCAAGGCTCTGCTGAAGCCGGGTCTGATTGACATCACAGCAATACAAACACGCAACGATGAGGAATGTTTTGGTCCCCTGCTGCAACTTGAGTGGGTCGATACGCTTGAAGACGCAATAGACAGCGCTAACAATACGCGCTACGGCCTTTCCGCCGGTCTTCTGAGTGACAACAGTGAAGCCTGGACCGTTTTTATGGCCAACATTCGTGCCGGGATCGTCAATCTCAACCGGCCACTGACCGGCGCCAGCGGGGCGGCTCCGTTTGGCGGTGTGGGCGCCAGTGGTAACTACCGACCCGGAGCCTATTACGCGGCAGATTATTGTGCGTACCCGATGGCCAGTATGTGTAGTGAGCTTGTCGCTCTGCCAGATACGCTTTCGCCGGGTATTGAACTGTAACCATGCCGCCCAGTAGCACTCAAGCGGAAGCGTTCGAGGTAAATTTCGACGGTATTGTGGGTCCGACCCACAACTATGCGGGCTTGTCATTCGGCAACGTCGCTTCGACCGAGCATGGAGGGCGGGTCTCCTCACCCAGGCAGGCAGCCCTGCAGGGCCTTGAGAAAGCCTGGGCGCTTCATGAGATGGGTCTGAAGCAGGGGGTTATCCCGCCTCAGGAACGTCCACATATCCCTACGCTCAGAACGCTGGGGTTCTGCGGGACGGATTCTGAGATCCTACGCCAGTGTGCGCAGCGGGCACCGCAGCTACTGGCAGCCGTAAGTTCCGCGTCCAGCATGTGGGTGGCAAACGCTTGCACAGTTTCTCCCTATGCCGATACAGCAGACGGTAAAACCCACCTCACACCGGCGAATTTACTCTCCATGTTTCATCGCTCGATTGAGCCACCAACCACTGGTCGGGTGCTCGAAGCGATTTTCAGCGCAGACAGTTTTGTGCATCACCAGCCTTTACCCGCTGCGCCGAGTTTCTCGGATGAGGGAGCGGCTAACCATACCCGGCTGTGTGCAGATTACTCCCAAGCGGGCGTGGAGCTTTTTGTGTATGGGGATGATCTGTCAAATAAGGCCGCCGGACCGAAAAAATATCCTGCACGCCAGACACTTCCGGCCAGCCAGGCGATCGCCCGCAGTCATGGACTCAACCCTGACAAGGTTGTGTTTGCCCGGCAAAACCCGGATGCCATTGATCAGGGTGTTTTCCACAACGATGTCATCGCAGTGGGTAATCAGGATCTGCTGTTTCATCACGAGATGGCATTTGCAGATACCCAGTCGGTCTACACTCAGCTCAACACGGCGCTGGATTCGGAATTGCAGGTCATTGCGGTGCCGGCTGACGCTGTCTCTCTGGAAGATGCCGTTAGTTCCTATCTGTTCAATTCTCAGTTGCTCACTGTTCCCGGTCAGCAGGGTTCGCTCCTTGTTGTTCCGGTGGAATGTCGAGAGGTGCCATCAGTACATGAATATCTGATGGCACTGGAGAGCGAGTCTCCGCTGATCGGAAAGGTGCGGTTTTTTGATTTGCGTCAGAGTATGAATAATGGAGGCGGTCCTGCTTGTCTGCGCCTGCGGGTTGTCATGAGTCAGCAGCAGATTGCGGAAACTGATGCCAATGTCTTGCTGACGGCATCGCTGTACCGCCAGTTGCGCCACTGGATAGAAAGTCATTATCGTGACCGTCTCACCATGAATGATCTTCAGGATCCCAATTTACTCGATGAATGCCGGACCGCGCTGGACGAACTTACCCAACTGCTCAAGATAGGTTCGGTTTACGACTTTCAGCGCACCTGAATTAGCGCTGCTCAAGCTGACTTGCTTCCATCATGACGTGGAAGATGACGTTCTGCTCCATGACGCCCCGGATCAGATCTGAGCCGGGGCCGATTGCATAGATCGCGACATCCTCTCCGCCGTGGGTTTCCGAGCCCATGGGTACTGTCACCTCAGAATGAAACCCCGGATCGGTTGTGTCGACATCAGTCAGGTCTGCCCTTCGTGAGAAGTTGATTTCCTGTCCGTTAATTGCATCAGCAGAATTTGAATCCGGCAGTTGGTGGAAGCCACGACCGTTGGCGTATCCCAGCGTTGTATAAGGTAGGTCATCCGCAGCAAGCCCGGGTTCGGTGCGCGGTTCACCGCGGCTGTCATTGCCGATTGACTTGCCGAGGATCGGGTTCCCGCGGGTTGCATATCCCGCAATGGTGAATACGTGGCTGTGGTCTGCGGTGACGATAATCAGGGTTTCACTCAGATCTACCTTGTCCATCGCAGTGCGCACAGCGCGGGACAGTTCAATGGTATCAAGGAGAGCGCGAAACGGGTTGGTGGCATGGTGGGCGTGATCAATCCGTCCCGATTCAACCTGAAGGAAGAAGCCTTTGTCGTTTCTGCTCAGAATGTCTATCGCTTTAGCCGTCATTTGACTCAAGCTGGGTTCGCCGGCCTCATCAACCGGGCGATCGTGGTCGTACTGCATATGTGATGGTTCGAACAGCCCGAGAAGGTGATCGGTCGTTTCCGGGTCGACGGCGTCAAACTGCTCCTGATTCCATACGTAAGCGCTGTTTGCGTGTGAGCCCACCCAGTCAGCGGTCAAATCGCGGCCATCTATTCTGGCACCGCTGCTGCCATACTCAGGGTCTGTAGCGCTTTGCGGAATAAAGCTCCTTCGCCCGCCGCCCATAGCGACTTCCAGACCATCGCTGGCGGTATTGTTTCCAGAAAACTCGACAAGCTGCCGCGCAATATCGGGGCACTCTCCGGCATTCCTGACCTGGCTGCTGTCCCCATCGTCTTCGTAATTGCGCTCCATGCTGTGCGCATAATTGGCCGCCGGAGTGGCATGGGTGATTCGTGCCGTCGTGACCACACCCGTGGCAAGGCCGCGGTTCTCTGCCCTTTCCAGAAAGGTGAGCAAATGATTTCCTGATTGACTTCGGCAATCCCCCCGAATCGCCTGCTGATTCACGCTGATGACCCCTGCCTTGGTTTTTACCCCAGTGGCCATGGCCGTCATGGTGCCCGCTGAATCTGCGATTTGCTGGTTTGTGTTGTAGGTTTTGGACAGAGCAAGATTAGGAAACTGCTCGAAACTCAGCATATGCTCCTCGCCGGTTCCGCCGAGAAGCTGACCTTCCATGATGCGCGCTGCAGTGACGGTAGAAACCCCCATGCCGTCACCAACAAACAGAATTACATTTCGGGCAGTGCCGCTACTGGCAGCGCGCAGCTCCAGATTACGCGCCACGGCAGCCTGTCCGCTCGCGTACCAGGTCTCCTCAGACTCCTGTGCACCGACACAGGAGCACAGGGAAACAGCAATGAGCTGCGTCAGAAAGCGGACAGGGGTTTTCTTGAGGGTCGAGGGTGAAGCTGTCATCTTGTCTACCTGGGCCAATTAAGCTGTTATGATTCTGTCCCAATGGTACAGGAAAGTCGCCTGATCTCTGAAGTCGCAACCGGAAAATAAAGTCATCGGGCTGAAGTCGGGCTGAAGTTGAGCAAGAAGTCGGGTAATAAATCGGGTAAAACGGAGTGGCAATGCAGATTGTGATTACTTACTGTACGGCCTGAAATTACAGGCCGGCAGCAGACCGTGTGTCTGATGAAATTTTGGAGCTCGGTGGCCATCAGGTGAATCTTGTCGCCGGCAGTGGCGGAGTGTTTGAGGTGTCCGCCGAAGGCCGCACGCTATTCTCCAAAGCGGACAGCAACCGTTTTCCTGAGCCGGGAGAGATAGCGGGCGCTCTGGCGGGTGAATAACTCACTCTGAGCGCAGCGCTGTTGCCAGGGCGAAATACAGACGGGGCCGATTTGATTACCAAGCTTATCGCGATAACCGGCGCATCCGGGTCAGGCAAGACCTACCTGGCCAACGCTCTCAGGCACGCTCTGGCAGAGCAGATTCCGTCGGCTACGATCGGGTTGATTTCCGAGGATTCCTATTATCGGAATCAGGACCATCTGCCCATGGTGGAGCGGGAGCGGGTGAACTACGATCACCCAGACGCTTTTGAGCACGATCTTTTGCTCGGGCATCTGAAACAACTCAGATCGGGGCTGACTGCAGAGATTCCCAGTTATGACTATGCAGTGCATACCAGATCGCCTCACTGTCAGATAACAGAGCCCTCGCCCGTTCTGATTCTTGAAGGTATATTACTGCTGCATGACAGCCGCCTGCGTGATCACTATGATCTGAGTGTGTTTGTCGATACGCCACTTGACGTTTGTCTGTCGAGGCGGATGCGGCGGGATGTTCAGACACGAGGACGCAGCCGCGAATCTGTGATCAGACAATTTGAGGAGACGGTCAAGCCAATGTGCCGGAGGTTTATTGAGCCGACGCGGGCCTTTGCTGATCTGATCGTATCCGGTGAAGAAGAGGTTACTGGTCTGGTGCGTAAACTGATCGACCGGATGAAACTGGAAAAGCAAGCCACACCTCACGAACAACAAGGACAGCACTTCTGATGGAAACTCTGATCAGTCTGTTAGGCATCGGTATTTTGTTCGGGCTCGGTATTCTGTTGTCGTCCGGGCGACATCAGATCAACTGGCGCACCGTAGGATTCGCGCTTTTGCTGCAATTCGCGCTGGGGGGCATTGCGCTCTATTTTCCGCTCGGCGTCGCGGTTCTGGAGGCGATTTCCAATGCGGTGTCCAGCGTGCTGAATAATGCGCAGGACGGCATCGATTTCGTTTTCGGCAGTATCGGCGCATTCGAGATGGGGTTCATCTTTGCTTTTCATGTGCTGCCGGTGATTGTGTTCTTCTCTTCTCTGGTCTCAGTGCTTTATCACCTGGGGATCATGGGCTGGCTTATCCGCATGATAGGCGGTGCACTCCAGCGTTTACTCAGAACGAGTAAGGCGGAATCAATGTCGGCCACCGCAAATATTTTTGTCGGGCAGACCGAGGCACCGCTGATTGTGCGGCCCTATATCACCAACATGACCCGCTCCGAGCTGTTTGCCATCATGGTCGGTGGGATGTCCACGGTGGCGGGCTCGGTGCTGGCCGGCTACGTGCTGCTCGGCGTCGAAATACAGTATCTGCTGGCTGCCAGTTTCATGGCCGCGCCGGGCGGATTTCTGATGGCAAAACTGTTGCTTCCCGAAGCGGAAAAAATAGCGAGCGAAGAGGAAGAGTTCACGCTGGAATTTGAAAGTCATGTCAATGTCATAGACGCCGCTGCATCAGGCGCCAGCAGCGGCATGTCACTGGCTCTGAATGTGGGCGCTATGGTGCTGGCTTTCGTCGGTTTAATTGCGCTGGTCAATACGTTGTTGGGCTCGCTGGGCGCAATGATTGGTTTTGCTGATTTGTCGCTGCAGCTTCTGCTCGGTTATGCGTTCCAACCGCTGGCCTTCATCGTTGGCATCCCGTGGGAGGAAACCAGATTGGCGGGAAGTCTGATTGGCCAAAAGCTGGTGTTCAATGAATTTGTGGCGTTTGTTTCCTTTACTGACCAGATGACGCTTATGAGCGATCGCTCCCAAGCCATTGTCACCTTTGCCCTTTGCGGATTTGCCAATTTTTCTTCCATTGGCATTGTGCTCGGAGGAATAGGGATGATGGCGCCCAATCGCCGTAAGGACATCGCCGAATTGGGGCTTCGCGCCGTTCTCGCCGGTTTCATGGCGAATCTGATGAGCGCGGCCATCGCGGGATTTTTCCTGTCTATCGGCTAGCTGACAGAGCCGAGAGGCCAAGTATCAGGATTTTGTCAGGCCGATTTCTATCAGACGCTGTTCCAGAAATTCACCGGCGGTGATCGGCGGGTATTTTGACCCTTCCGGACCGACACATTGTGGCAGACATTCAAGACTCGCCTTGCTGTGAGGGTGGAGAAAGAAAGGCATTGAATAGCGGGAGCGCTCCTGATTAGTCGGGTTCACTACCCGATGAACGGTGGCAGGCAGGACATCATTCGTCAGTCGGGACATCATGTCTCCCGTATCCAGAACGATTTCTTCTTCGCTGCTGACAACCGGTTTCCAGTCGCCGTTCTGATCCAGTAGTTCCAGCCCCGAATCCGTCGCGCCAACCAGCAGGGTGAGCAGATTAATGTCTGCATGGGCGGCCGCTCTCACAGAATGTTGCGTGTCGAGGTGCCTGGTAGCCGGATAGTGCAGCAGGCGACAAATCGAATTGCCATCGGTCACCATGTTCCGGAAAAAATCCGGCTCAAGATTCATTGCTTCACCGAGTGCTTCCAAAATTGTTTTTCCAAGCGCCTCGAGATCCGTGTAAAAAGATTTGAAGAAAGTCTCAAATTCCGGGATTTCCTCAGGCCAGACATTGTCGGGATAATCATTGACGTAGGCGCTGTCCCGAGGCAATTCTTGCCCGACGTGCCAGAATTCCTTGAGATCTGCATGGGGATTGCCCTTGGCGTTTTCCCGGCCAAAGGCGGTGTATCCCCGTCGGCCACCGTCTCCGCTATCGTATTTCAACTTGGTTTCGACCGGTAGAGCGAACAGCCTTTCCAGCAGTTGATAGGCGTGATCCAGTCTCTGGCGATCAATGGCGTGGTCACGGAGTACCACAAACCCGTATTCCTGAAGCCCGGTGAACAGCTCATTCAGAAAGTTTTCTCGATTCTTTTCGAGTTCTTTCATGCTGAGTCTTTTGATTGCGTTGCTCATAAGTACTGCACGGTCGTGAAGAGGCCGCTGAACGGCCGACTTGGGTCCACAATTATAACCAAGGCGTTGTTACGGTGGAATGTTACTTGCCTGTTCAAGCGGGTTCTTCTTTGATGTGATGGCGTGGGTCGACCGGTTTCATGAGTGCATTGCTGACCAAGGCGATCGCCAGCAACAGGGCCATGAGGATCATAGTCGAGTTGTAGAGACCGCTAGTGGGATCGCTGGTGCCGGGTGGCGCTATTTCCATCAGTCTGGCAATGGTGACTGAATTTTGTGCAACCAGCGCATCCAGCTGACTGAGGGGGGCGCCGAAATGCTCGGCGAAACGCTGGGGGTCGATGGTGGCCACCAGATCATTTATCGCTCTGGTGACTGAATTTTGCCTCAGTGACGTGATTGCTAAAGGTCCCAGCACGCCAGCGGTGCTCCAGGCGGTCAGCAGGCGACCATGGATGCCACCCACGTAGCGTGTGCCGAAAATATCTGCCAGGTACGCAGGTATTGTGGCAAATCCACCGCCATACATAGTGAAAATAATCATCGTGGCGGCGTAGAAGTACACCAGCCAGATGACTGACGGGCTGGCACTCACTTGCTGCGCCGTGAAGGGGACTGACAGGTAGAGGGCTATCCCCAGCAAGAAGAAGATCCAGTAGGTGTTGCGCCGACCCAGGTAATCCGAGGCGCTCGCCCAGATGAAGCGTCCCACCATGTTGAAGGCGCTGATCATCACAACATAGGTTGCGGCGAATGCGGTGTCGACTGTCTGTGGCAAGGTGGTGCCAAAAATCTCCGTGATCATGGTGCGCGCGACACCCAAAACACCGATTCCGGCAGTCACGTTAAGGCATAATACGATCCACAGCTGGTAGAACTGTGGCGTTCTCAGTGCCTGATCAATATCTACATTCGCCGTCGTGATCAGCTTGTCGCGAGCGTCCTCGTCGGGTGCCTGCCAGCCATCAGGCTGCCATCCCTGTGGGGGTAAGCGGTAGGAGAATGCGGCAATCAGCATGACAGCCAGATAGATCAAGCCAATCAGAATGAAAGCTTCGGCGACACCAGTGGCGCCGCTGCCAACAACATAAACCCCTTCGGGGCCGGGCAGTGTCATATCGCGGGCCTCGGTGGCGCCGACAATGACGACTTCGCGCAGTACGCCGCCGACCTCAGCAAATCGCCGCCCGGCTTCGGTCACGAGCTCAACTTGTGTTTGTGTCCCGAGATATTCTGGGGCCCGGTAGAACAGACGGATAAAATATTCTTTCATCGGCGTGCCGATCATGGCGCCGCCACCGAAACCCATAATGGCCATGCCGGCTGCCATTCCCCGCCGGTCCGGAAACCAGCGAATCAAAGTGCTCACTGGAGACACATAGCCAAGTCCGAGACCGCAGCCGCCAATTACCCCGTAGCCCAGATAGAGCAACCACAGCTGATGAGTCATGATGCCTGCCGCGCCGACAAGATAGCCGCCGCCCCAGCAGCAGGCTGAGACCACCCCAACCATTCGTGGGCCGACCTGTTCCAGCCATTTGCCTGCGAATGCTGCAGCCAGACCCAGAAAAACGATGGCAACGGTGAATACCCAGACCACTTCACTCAGGCTCCAGTCATCTCCGGCGCTGGTGACCACACCATTTATTCGTGTGAGGTGGGGGTTGTAAATACTCCAGGCATACACAGAGCCGATGCAGAGGTGAATCAGTACTGAGGCAATCGGTACGCGCCATCGATTGTAGCCGGGTGCTGCAATGATTCGCTCTTTGGCCAGCAGTCCAGTCATAGGTCCGCTCCCTTGTGCTTTCCGCACTTTTGTTGTTGATCTGGCTGCACTCGCTGATCTGTCAGGCGATGTCATCTCGGAGTGCCGGCTCGCTTCAGTTGTCGGTACCTGCCTTCTCGTTATTCTGCAAGCATCTTATGGAGCATGACGCCCGCAAGCATGGCAGCAAAGAACAGCAACACATTGCTGTTGAGGCTGACCAAAGCGGTGAGCGCAGGGCCCGGGCAGTATCCGGCAATCCCCCAACCCATGCCAAACAGGCTGGCCCCACCGATCAATTTTCGGTCAATGTCCTCGCCGGCAGGGAGAAAAAACTGCTGGGCATATCGGGGCTGCTGCTGTTTCAGGACCAGATGAAAGCCCGGCAGCGTGACGCCGAGCGCTGCAGCGAACACCACCATAAGGCTGGGGTCCCAGCTGCCGGTCACGTCCAGGAACGCGAGCACCTTAGCAGGGTTTGTCATGTTGGCTGTGGCCAGACCCAAACCAAAAAGAAAGCCGGATACAGTGACGGCGATGAAAGACGCGGCTGGTAGTGCCGGGGTATGTGCGCTGTCGCTAGACATGGCGGATTACCCAAACAGTGAGCATGGCGACCATCATGAAAGTGATCGTGGCCACCAAGGATCGCCGGGAGAATCGGGCAATGCCGCAGACGCCGTGGCCGCTGGTGCAGCCATTGCCCATCCGGGTGCCAAACCCCACCAGCAGACCGGCGAGGATTGTCATCAGGGGAGTGGCTTCAGTCTCAATTTCCAGCCCGCTGTTGAACAGTGAATAGGTGGCGCCGCCCAGCAAGAGTCCGCAGAGGAAAAGCCCCCGCCAGAAGGCTTCCTGTCCTTTCAGAAACAGGCTGCCGGCCAGAATTCCGCTGATGCCTGCGATGCGTCCACTCGTCCAGAGCGTGAGCGTAGCGGCGGTGCCGATTAACAGACCGCCGACAAGGGCCTGAACTGGTGTGAAATGCTCCATGGTGACCGGGTCTCTCTGGCGGGCATATTTAGAAATGACGCGCTCAGTCTAGCGCATTTCGAGGCTTGATTCCTCTTCAGTGGAGTACCGGACTGGAGTACCGGACGGCAGGCCCGCTCAGAGAGAATTTCAACAGGACCAGTGTCTATGCCGGATACACCGCTTTACGCAGTCAGCTCGGTAATTCAGAAAATCAGGGTGCTTGCGCTTATTGGATGTGGCTTTGGTCGACGAAGCCTTCCGCATTGGGCATGCGCACCTGAGGCAGCGTTTGCGCAGTCATGATTTCATCTTCGGCAACCAGGCCGTTGAGGTAAAGCACATAGGCTGCCACCTGATAGGTCTCTTCGTCGGTCAGCGATTTTGGCGCATTGGCAGGCATAGCGCGACGGATGAAATCGAACACCGTACTGGCGTAGGGCCAGTAACTCCCCACCGTCCTGAGCGGCGAGTCCGTCGATTGCATGTTGCCGCCGACCAGCACTGTGGCAGCGGAGTTACCCTCCCCATTGCTTCCATGGCAGAGCGCACAGCGGGTCTCAAAAATCGCCCTGCCTTGTTTCGCGGTACCGCTGCCGGGGGGAAAGCCCATGCCGCCGGGTTCAGCAATCAAATCGAATTCCGCCAGACTGGCTTCGGAGATGGTCTGACCCAGCTTCACCTGCTCTTGCGCGGTGCTGACCAGCATGGCCACGCCGCAGGCGGCCAGAGTGCTTGCTTTCAGCAGTGATTTATACGTAAACATTGGTCACCTCGCCTGCGGTGTTCACTCCCCAGCTCTGTATACAGGGATTGTGATAGCGATTAATCGTGCCCTTTGCTGCAATTACTGCGTCGCGGGTCGGCTGCACGTTGCCGGCACTGTCGGTTGCCCGGCTCTGCAGCACAGCCGGAGCGCCGTCCCATCGCCATGGAATACTGAAACGTACCAGCGCTTTGTCAAGCTGCTGGCTTTCGATGAGGGCATCTCCCCAGGTTTGTCCGCCATCGGCACTGACCTCGACACGTCTGATGCTGCCCGCGCCCGACCAGGCTATGCCGGTCACCCGATAGATATTTCCCTGAGTCACATGCATTTGCCCCGAAGGTGACGTGATCAGCGATTTAACATCCATGGGGAATGTGAACTGCAGGCTGCTGCGGTCCGGTAGCGTGTCGGTGTATTTGCTGGTTTCATCACGGAACTGCAGGGGATTGCGGGTGACTTTGATCTGCGTCAGCCATTTGACACTGGTATTGCCTTCCCAGCCGGGATTAAACAAGCGCATGGGATAGCCCTGTTCCGGTCGTACCGGTTCGCCGTTCTGGAACAGTGCCAGCAAAGAGTCATCCATGGCTTTGTCCAGCGGGATAGACCTGCCCATACTGGCGGCATCCGCGCCTACCGCGGCGATCCACCGCGCCTCAGGCAGCACGCCAGCCTCCTCCAGCAGGGCAGACAGGGGAATTCCGGTCCATTCCGCGCAGGAGACCAAGCCGTGCAGGCTTTGTGCTGTGCCATCCGGGTTGCCGCCGTAGAGCAGGGCGCCACTGTTGCCGGAGCATTCCAGAAAATAGATTTTGCTGACCATCTGGTATTTCAGCAGATCTTCATAATCGAACATCAGAGGTTGACGAACCAGTCCATGGATCACGAGTTTATGACCAGCAGGATCTATTGCCGGAATGCCGGCATGATGGCGTTCGAAATGCAGACTGTTCGGTGTAATGGTGCCCTGCAGGTGCTGCAGGGGAGAACGGGATGCGCCTCCGCCCGGGTAAAGCGGATTGCCAAATCCCGACTGTCGTTCCAGTCGGGCATGTGCAGAACTGCTGCCGTACGGGCTGGTACCCGGCCCGGGGGTTTTTGACCAGGCAGGGATTTCCAATTTTATGCCAGGCTCCTGACCGATCACGGGCCCCGCCATGGCGAGTCCGGCACCACCGAGTGCTGCGCTTAACAGGTGTCGTCGGCTCAGCAGACCATTGGCCGCGACCCTGTCTAAATCAAGTGCTTTGTTCTGATCCTTGCTGGACTTTGTCATGTGGTCCCCTTGCTGGATTCATCTAGTTGATGGCAACAAACTGCCGGGCTTCCTGCACAAAAGGGTGCGCTTCGTCGCGTCGGATGGTCAGCAGCTTTTCATACAATTCATTGGCTCTGTCGCTGTTGCCCGCGGCAGCGTGGGCTCTGGCCGCACCCAGTAAAGACAGAGGACGGTTAGGCAGGCGTTGAAGAGACGTCTCGAACAGGGCAGCTGCATCACCGGCGAAACCGAACGCCAGGTTAATCTCACCGGCGAGTTCATGGATAGGTTTCAAGGGAGTCGCCGCTCCGTTGGGAAGTCGCCCGGCTTCTTTCAGTGCGATCGCCTCAGCCAGAAGTTCCAGTGCCTCCTGTTGGGTAGGCAGACCATCCGTAGTCAATCCTTCGAGCAGTAACTCTTCTGCCTGTTTGGCTTTGAGCAGCGCGGTGACCTCGGCATAGATGATCTTGAGTCCGGTGTTGTTCGGGCTGTCTGAGGACAGGCTATTGATGCGTGCTGCCGTCCTCTCGGCGAGGTCCAGGTCGCCCAGATGAGCAGCGCTCAACCCCAGGGCGAGCAGTTCATCGGCGCTGAGCTCGTCAGAGAGTGCTGTTAACTGCCACTGCTGTGTCTCAATCACATGTCGCGCCCGCATGGTTTTCAGAGTCGCGGAGGAGCGACCATCACCCGGATTTTCTCTGAGGGTCTGTTCCGCGCGCTCGATCCAGAGTTCAGAGCGGTCAACATTGCCGAGCTGAAGATCACCATACTGCCCCCAGTCCCCAGAGTGGTTCTGATCGCCGACCCGGTCACCCGGTTGCCAGAGTTCGCGCGCCGCTTGCCACGCTGATTCATTCCACATCGACACCTCCTCCCACATGCCGTGCTGAATGAAGATGTGCGAAGGCATGTGCCGTGCATGGGAGACAGCGGGCGCGATATCCCGGTACTTCTGCGCAGCCTCGAGCGCGATCGGGGCATGGAGCGGATCATCGAAAGCGTGAATCACATAGTGGGCAGCGCCGGGGTGGTTGTCGTTCTCTTTGAACAGTTCCAGTGCCAGAGAACCCGCAACCATGTTCATTCGCTCGCGGTTGTCGCCTGAATGACCCGCCGCGGCCAGTAAAGAAACGGTATAAAAAGCCTTGACCTCATAATCCTCCGGATACTGGTCAAACACGGATTTCATGGCTTCCATCCAGGCAATGCGCCGCTCCGGCATACCGCCCGGCGTCAGAGCGTAGGCCTCAGCAGCCTGCAGGAACCCTCTTTCTTTGTCATTCCGCGCTTTGGCTGCACGCAGCGCAGGGGTCGGAGCCAGTTTCATCAGTGCCTGGCCCGGGCCTTCACTCAAGGCGCCGAAAAAGGGATGCTGGTAGGTAAATACCTCGCCCCAGTATGCCATCACGAAGTCCGGATCATGCTGTTGGGCCGCACGAAAAGCTTCCTGGGCCTGTGTCATACCAAAGCTGTGCAGATAGCCAACTCCGGCGAGAAACGCTTCCTGAGCTTCGGCGCTGGCCGTAGTGGTCGGAAAGTCATAGCTTCCAATGCGACTGAAGTCGGGGGTCTGTGCTTGGGTAAACGTTGAGAAAAAGAACGCAACAAGCAGAATACTGGCGTGGCGGGGAGACATATCTGGACCTCTTTTAGGGTTTCTGTCCGGCGGTAATTGCGCGCCTTGGAGTTGTGATGAGCCTGTCAGCCCGTCAGAGTGCCAACTCTGCCGTTTGATTGCAAATTCTCCGCAACCATCCCGGCCTGACTGGGATAAACCGCGTCACTTGCTGTCTGACAGACTCCGAAGTTGCTCAGAAAACGGTGCCTTGCGGTTGCTCAGAGACCATGGATGGGCAGAATTTTGGTCACCGCTGTTCGCTCACGCATTCTGCGATTGTGCTCGGCGATGTTGGGAAAATCCCTGATGTCTACCCCGTCCCCTTCGAGCCAGTTGCTGATGGTAAACAGATAGGGGTCAGCCAGGGAGTAGGACTGTCCCATCACCCACGGACCCTGAAAGAAATCGTCGGCGATCAACTGGAAACAGGTCCGCATGGTTTGCGGTACTTTCTGCTGCATGGCCTCTAGGGCGGCTTCTTCATCGGCCCACCTTTCACCTCTGACTCGGTGTGCATGGGCAACGTGGACAGTTGCACACAGATAGGCGTTGAATTCCTGAAGCTTGGCCAGTTGGAAAGCGTCTTTCCACGGTGCCAGATTGGCATCAGGATACCGCTGGGCAAGATAGAGCAGAATAGCCGGTGTCTCGGTGATAACCCCCTTGTCCGTGACCAGGGCCGGTACGCGCCCTTTAGGGTTAATGCCGAGATAGGCATCGCTGCGCTGCTCATCGGCCGAAAAGTCCAATACCCGGGTTTCATAGTCTGCCCCGACCTCTTCCAGCGTGATGTGAGAAGCAACAGCGACAGTTCTGGGTGCGAAATAGAAGATCATAAGGCCTGCCTCGTCAGACTGGGTTCATGAGTTACCTGTTGTAAAAAGAGCGCCCGAAAAGCGCGACCAGCGCCCGGTTTATGGGTGAATCGCTGCGCTGCTGCAGATGTCTGGTGAATACATGATTAATCAGGAATGGGAAGTGCTGGGAAAGTTTTCGGCATATCCACTCGTAGCGAAGGGAAATTGTTACGCGCTCCTGTTTGTCTACGTCAATTCCCTGCAAGCCTTCTAAAAGCGGTAAGTCATCTTGATGAGCCAGTTTGTACTGAACCGCTTTCCGGTCCGGATTCCGCGTGAGGGCTCCGGCGTGAAGAATGTCGCACTGAAACAGGACGGCTTTACCCTGCCGCGAATTGATGGTCAGGGCCCTGCCCCAGACGAAAGGCACCGACCTGTGACTGCCGGGCACCACAGTGAGCAAATCCCCCTCATTTTCATAACAAATGAGAGTGTATACCGGATGTCTGGTTTGAAATACATAGGGGCTGCTAGTCACATCGCGATGAAAGGTTGACAGTGAGCAGCCGCTGATGGTGTACCGATAGTTCAGGAATTCATAGCCCGCCGGCAGCAGCGCGAGCGCGGCGTCCTGATCCTCTGTCTCCGGCAGCGCTATCCCGTCTGTGCTCAGCTCGAGACTGCGAGTCAGAGGCTGTTCGCGGCAGTACCACAACAGATAAATAAACAGAATCAGCAGGCCTGGCCAGACAGTCACGCTGGATTCCTCAATTGCTCAGGGCGGAATACGACTGAATCTTCCACCACAGATTCAGTCGCTCAGCTGCTGCAGCAGGTAAATCACTTCCATGGCCTGAGTCACTGCCAGTTGTCTCAGATTGGCGCCGCCGCCGTGCCCGCCCTCGGCATTTTCGAAATAGATCAGCTGATGCCCCTGTTCCTGCATCCGCGCAGCCATTTTGCGTGCATGCCCCGGATGCACCCGATCATCCTTGGGATTTGTCCATAGAAAAATCTCGGGATAATCAGCTTCAGCCTGCACGTTCTGGTAGGGCGAATATTCAGAGATAAAGGTGCGGTGTTCCGGGATGTCGGGGTTGCCGTATTCCGCAGTCCAGCTTGCGCCCGCCAGCAACAGGTGGTAGCGAAGCATGTCAATTAAGGGCACTGAGCTGATGACCGCATTAAATAAGTCGGGCCGCTGTACCATGGTTGCTGTCACCAGTAACCCACCGTTACTGCCACCGCTGATGCCGAGATGGTCCGGGCTTGTCAGCTTTTTTGCAATGAGGTCTTCAGCCACCGAGATAAAATCGTCGAACACGCGCTGTCGATTTTCAAGCAGTGCGCCCTGATGCCATTGGGGACCGTATTCACCACCACCGCGGATATTCGCCAGCACATAGGCGCCGCCCCTTGCCAACCAGGCCTGGCTTTGGGCCGACATATAGGCGGGTGTCCGGGACAGCTCAAATCCTCCATAGGCGGTAAGGCGTGTCGGTGTTGTGCCGGTCATTGGAGTATTGCGGTTGCGCACCAGATAGTAAGGAATTGCGGTCCCATCCGCGCTCGTGGCGAAGTGCTGTTCGACCGCAAAAGGTGCGGCATCGAATTGAGGGGACAGAGCCTTGACTGCGAGGGGAGGTTCATCGCCGAGGATGAGATACAGCGTAGATGGGGTCAGGAAGCTTTGATAATTCACCATCAGGGTGTCATTGAAAGAATCTGCGCTTACCAGTCGGATCGCGCCATTTTCCGGTAGCTGGATGCCGGTCGTTTCCCAGCCGTCGTCCTCTGATGGTCTGATCCTCAGGAGTGTGCCGGACACATCTTTCAGAGCGGCGACATAGATAGAGTCACGGGTAATGGCCACCGACGTGATGGCGTCAAGCTGTGCCTCGGCGAGAGGGTTCAGCAAGATGCGCACGCCCGTCGCGCTGCCGCTGTTGACGCTGTCTGCGAGATCCATGGCAATCAGGCTGCCGGCGGGATAGGTGCGGCCGTTTGGTGACCAGTCGCTACGCAGCAGCGCAATCAGTTTGCCGCCAAACAGGCCCTGCAGGTTGACATCGATAGGGAAGGGGATTTCCGCCAGAGTTTGCTGAGGCGTAATCAGCCAGTTCTGCTCAGTGAAGAAATCCGGCCTGCGGGTGACAAAACTGTACAGTGCTCCGTCGCCCTCGACGGTATTCACGCCAACACTCATATCCTGTGAGTCAACCTCAATGATCTGCTCCGCATCATTAATATTGGTGCCTCGGCGCCAGACTCTCAGCGTTCTCGCATAACCGGAACTGGTTAATGAGTCGTCGCCAAAATCGGTGCCGATGAGCAATGTGTCAGCATCGAGCCAGTCAACATTGGTCTTGGCTTCAGCGACGGTAAATCCGCCATCGACAAAATTTTTCCCGTCAAGATCGAACTCTCTCAGGACAACTGCGTCTTTTCCGCCATCACTCAGGCGCAATAAGCAGCGAGTTGGGTTGCTGGGGAGGCAGCTTCGCCCTTTGTAAACCCAGTTGGCGTTTTCCACTGTCGCCAATGAATCGATATCAATCACCGTTTCCCATTGTGGATCATCGCTGACATAGCTTGCCAGACTGGTGCGTCGCAGCAGGCCGCGGATATGGCTGTCGTCCTGCCAAAAATTGTAGACCTGACCGTCAATCAGTTCAGGCGTCGGGATGCGATCGTCTGATGTCAGCAGACTTTCTATCTGGGCGCGCACTGATTCAAATCTGGCATCACCCTGGAGTCGCGGCACGGAGAGCGCGTTTTGCTCAGCAGCCCAAGCTAGGGCTTCGGCGCCTTCGACTTCTTCCAGCCAGAGGTATGGATCATCACTGCCCGGTGCGGCGGTTGTACCTTGCAGTTCGGTAACCTCTGCGTTCTCAGTCGGCTCCGGTGTGGCTTCCTCAGGTGAGCCACAGGCCGTGAGAGCAGTCATCACTAAGCCGCTCAGAATCATCAATCTCGCATTCACAGTCGATTCCTCCATAAAGCCAATTCCCTTAACTGACCGGTATTTTACAGACAGCGCCAGAACTTTCGAGGAGCAGAATCATCAGCCGGTGGAAAACCGGGAAAAATCGTCGGGCAGAACCGGCGACGGACCTCCGAGGCAACTTGGAGAGCGCCTCAAGGTGGCCGTGAGAGCAGGGAGGCAATAGCGAGGCAACAGCGAGATCGCAGCGAGATGGCAGCGAAAGAGCCGCGAGAGATTCCCGTGGGCGAGACCCGGGGCAGTTGCGCTGATGCAGTGGTTGGCAGCACAGAGCATGCATCGAGAATGGCAGGCGCTCAGACTGGCCGGGCTAACAGGCAGGCGGCGTGAGGTCAGAGAAATGGCCTTTTCTGAGTATGATGTATGAACACTTTACCGATTCCGGACGGTAGCTTTACAAGCCGGAGGTCGCCGGTCATACTCCGCCCCGATTGTATCCGGTGTGGTGCTGACGCGAAATCGCGCGCGGTGCCACTTAAATGGGAAGTCGGTGCGAACCCGACGCTGCCCCCGCAACGGTAAGTCCTGAGCCCTGCGCTTCGGAATGAGTCCGATACCAGCCTGATTACAATTGCGTCCGGTAGCTGTCTGATCATGCTGTTATGGCGCATCCACGATGTAGCGGAGGGCGCGTCGGTGGCTGAACGGAGCATCAGGCTCCGTATCCACATTTGTCTCTCCCTCATCAGTTCTTGTCTGGCGCTCCGACCCGAGTCTGCGTCACTGAATCTGTATGAGGAATAGTTTTGTCCGTATCTGTAAAGCGCAGTTTTTTGGTGGCGATTCTTATCGTGCCGCTCTGGGCCTGCTCTGATGAGCTGTGGGCTCAGGAGACGATCGATGAAATCGTCGTGACGTCGAATCGAATACCTGTTCCGGCCCGCCAGCTGGGAACGTCGGTGTCAGTGCTGGATTCTGAGGGAATTGAGTCTCGCGGTACGCTCGCACTCGCTGATGTGATGCGACAGATGCCAGCAGTTGCGGCCAGCAGCAACGGGGGTCTGGGCAATGCCACTACCCTGCGTATTCGGGGGGAGGAAGGCTTCCGCACTCTGACCTATCTCGACGGCATGCGCCTGCAGGACCCCAGTGCACCTCAAATAGCCACGGACTTTTCAAACCTGCTCAGCAGCGGTATTGGTCGCGTGGAAATCCTGAGAGGCCCTCAGGGCCTGGCGTATGGTGCTGATGCCGGTGGTGTCATCAATATGACCTCGCGCTCGGGTTCTGAGCCGTTCGAGGTAAACCTTGAGACGCAGGGAGGCGCATTCGGTACGCGCCAGATGAGTGGCAATCTCACCGGTCAGAGTGAATCACTGGATTATTTCCTCTCAGTGGCTGATTTCGATACAGACGGGTTCAATAACCGGGGATCAGATGTGAGTGCAGATGAAGATGGCTACGAAAATCAGACCTTGCACGGGCGATTCGGTTACGCCTTGAGTGAGGCATGGCGATTCGATCTGGTGCATCGAGAAGTAGAGGGCAGCAACGACTATGACGGCTGTTTCGGCCCTTCCGGGCCAAGCGGGGATTGCAGGAGTGACTACGGCATGCAGGCCAGTCGCCTCGGTCTGCAATTCCTTGGTGAGGGGTTCAGTCATCAGCTGTCCTACATGAGAAGCAGCACGGACAGACAGGACTTTACGGCGTCTGCGCCGACTTTTGGCAGTCAGGGTGAGCAAATCCGTGGCGAATACATCGGCTCGCTCACAGCGCTGGAGGGTGTCGACCTGATCTGGGGATTGGACTATCAGGAAGATGTCGCCAACGGCGTGGGAAGGGATAATCAAGGAGCCTTCGTCGAGTTACTCAGTGACTTCTCGCAAACTTTCTTCCTCACCGCTGGCCTGCGATACGACGACAACGAGGACTTCGGCACGAATACCAGTTTTCGTCTGAGTACGGCTTATTTGTTGGAGACCGGGGCTGGCACCCTCAAGGTTAAAGCAGCACTGGGGAGCGGATTCAGGGCGCCCAGCCCGTTTGAAATTCAATATAACAGAGGACAGTATGCGTTTGCGCCGGCGACCAGTCGTGCGCTTGAGCAGGAAAAAAGTCGTGGCTGGGAAGTGGGCGCCCAGTTCGATGCTGAGAATACTCATCTTGAAGTCAACGTCTTCGACCAGAACGTGAGTAATGCCATTTTCTTTGATCTTTCTGGCTACAGTGGCTACCTGCAGGACAAGGGCCGCAGTGCCTCATCAGGTATCGAGTTGATCGCCGATTACCGTATGACAGACTCCCTGCGAGCGAGCGCAAACTATACCTTCAATGAGACCAACCGTCCTGATGGCAGCCAAAGGTTGCGAAGGCCGAAACATCTGTTCAATTTGGGCCTGAGCGTTGCGGGTTTTAACAACAGGATGACAATGAATGCATTTTACCGGTCGCAGGCTGAGGCAATCGATGTCGGCCAGCTTGCTCTCGAGGATTTTGGTGTTCTGGACCTCACCGCGTCTTTTCAGGTCACAGAAGTACTGCGGGTGTATGGTCGGATCGAGAATGCGCTTGATGAAGCGTATCAAGAACTGGTGGACTACAATACTTCCGGCTTTGCGGCCTATTTCGGCGTATCAGTGAAGCTGACTGGATTGTAATAGGCGGGGATGCAGAGTGCCTTGCCCGTGCCTTGAGCAGCGCATAGTGAGATTGGCACTGGTTGCCTGACATTAGGTACCCTTGGGCTTATAACGGGCTTTCGGTTGAGTTGAGGAAGGTCAGTCGAGGAGGGTCAATTGAAAAGTGAAGCGCAGCAGGATTCGGTAGCAAGCGACAAGAGCAAAGGTTCCGGGCGAAAAAGAGGGGCAGCCGTGAGATTCCCACCGCCTGCTATCTTCTTGTTGCTCATCGTTACTGGCTTGGTGCTCGATGGTATCTGGGCGTTACCAACCCGGTTGCCGGCCCTGATACAGCCTGCCGGCTACCTGCTGATCGTAGCGGGCATCGCCATGGTGCTGATTGTCGCCGATGTTTTCAAAAAGCATCAGACCGCCATCCAGCCCTGGAAAACCACCACTGTGCTGGTGACAGACGGTCTCTATGCACGCTCGCGCAATCCGATTTATGCCGGTTTCTGTCTGGTGAACGTGGGTCTGGGGTTGGTCGCGGACAATCTCTGGCTTGTGCTGTCCGCGCTGCCGGGCGCCTGGTTGGTTACCAAGATAGCCATCGAAAAAGAAGAGGCTTACCTGGAGCAGGTTTTTGGCCAGGAGTATCTTGATTACAAAGACAAGGTTCGGCGCTGGCTCTAGTCTGGCCAGAGACCAGTCCGTCGCGGTGAGAACAGCCCAGTCTGGCGGTGATTGATTTCAGGCGGTTAGCCGCCAGTGTCCGGAGTGATGACAATGAAGCGTGCTGGCTCAGATTCTTTCGGCAACACACCGATTCTTGTTGGTGCCGGTCAATACATGGAATGGGGAAGGCCGCCGACGAAAAGTTTGTCGCCCATGGGCATTGCCGCTGCCGCCGGCGCGGCAGCATTGAGGGATACCGGTGCTGCTGAACGGGTGAGTGAGACGCTTGATGCTCTGGTGTCGGTAAGAATCTTTCCTGACTCCTGGAACCGACCTCGTGCGCCGAATCCGTTCGGGCGTGCCGAAAATCCGCCCTACGCGATTGCATCCCGACTCGGCCTGAATCCTGAGTTAGGCGTTTATGGCAATGTCGGGGGCAATACTCCTCAGAAATACATCAATGAAATGGCCTCTCGGATTGCGGCCGGTGAACTTAAACTGGCGATGGTCGTGGGAGGGGAGGCGCTGAAGACGGCCCAACTCGCGCGCCGTGAAAATCTTGCGCTTGACTGGCAGGAATCGGATGAACGACCCTTTGAAGACAGAGGAATTGGTGAGGCACTGGCCACAGCCCACGAATTTGCTCACGGTCTGGGGGTACCTATTCAGACTTATCCGCTGTTCGAAAGTGCCCTCCGTGCACAGGCGGGTCACAGCCTGGACGCCCAACTCAGGGCCATGGCGGAGATGATGAAACCGTTCAATGCGGTTGCGGCGGAGAACCCCTTCGCCAGTTATGCAACACCCCGCTCAGTCAGCGAACTTGCCACGGTAACAGAAGAGAATCGATTCATCTGTCTGCCTTACCCCAAGTGGTTTAACGCCATGGACGGCGTCAATCAGGGCGCGGCGGTTATTCTGACTTCTGTGGATCACGCCAGGGCATTGGGGATCGATCCGAAAAAGTGGGTATTTCTGCACGGGTGTAGCGAAGCCAACGAGCAGATTCTGGTGTCTGAGCGAGTCAATTACCACAGCTCTCCGGCACTTGGAATGAACGTCCGGCAGGCGCTGGCTATGGCAGATAAAACGGTTGATGAGATTGATTATTTTGACATCTACTCCTGCTTTCCTGCTGCAGTCGCAATCGCCTGCGATGAATTAGGCCTGGACCGGCTGGACCACCGCGGTCTGACGGTGACTGGGGGTCTGCCGTTTTTCGGTGGTCCGGGCAATAATTATTCGATGCATGCCATCGCCAGCATGGTGGAGAAACTGAGGGAAGCGCCGGGAACCTTCGGTCTTATCACTGCCAATGGGGGGTACCTCACCAAGCACGCCAGTGGGGTTTACTCCTGTGAGCCTTACCACGAGTTCTGGCAGTTGCCCGATTTTCACGCGCTTCAGTCGGAGGTTGATGCTCTGAAGTACCCTCTTTTCACAGAGAGACCCGCAGGACAGGCAATTATTGAGGCCTATACCATCACGTTTCGCCAGAGAGAGCCGGACAGGGCGATTATCGTGGGTCGCCTTGCGGCAAGCGACGAGCGGTTTCTGGCCAATTCGATGGCTGACCCAGAATTGCTGCGCAGCTTTATCGACCATGACCAGGTCGGCCGACTCGGCATGGTGCGTTTGGCCGATGAAACCGGCGGCGACACCAATGTTTTCGTGCCGCAGTGAGACTGCTCTCAGCGTTTCCTGCCTGCCGCAAACCCGAGCGCAGTCAGAACGCCGGTTGGCCCAGCGGGCTGACTTCACAGTTCTCACGCTCAACGGTCCAGCTCAGGTTGGTGAGAAACCATTTCTCCTGCCGCTTGATCAGTTGAAATGAATCAATACCGCAATGGGAGAAGACGCCGTTGACATGAAAGTCATAAGGCGCCCAGAACGTCGCGATATCGCGTCTGATCAAGATGGTCGGGTTCCAGACCCGCTCGAGTAAGGCCGGACCTTCTCCGCCGAGATTGTCCAACAGCTGTTTGTAGTTCTGAATGCGAATTTCAGCCGCTCCCCGATTGGAAACCGAAGTGGAAATATTCAGGGAACCGGGTAGCGTGATGCTGGCCAGCAGCGCTCGGTCACGTTCGGCCAGCGCCTGAAAGAACTGGTTGACTGTGTTCTGGACTGCCTGCTCTTCGGCACTTTGTGCGGCGGCGGATCCGCTGCCTGTGACCATGCTGACGCCGGCGGCGAAGGCCAGTATGCGGCTCAGCCAGACCGATTGGCACGATTTTCTGTGGATGAAGATGCTGGCGCTTGTCATCGTGTTTTCCTCTGAAGTGCTGCTTAATCGGGCGATTCCCTGAAGATACTCTCCGCGCCTGAAAAGTGCTATAAACGTTCGCGGTTGACACTGATAAGTCCTGATTGTGCGATACCTAAACAGTCGAAAGCTCCGGCGGTTGACACTGATGCCGGGTGTTCGTCCGGGCACCGGCGTCATTTCGCAGGCCTCAGAACTCAGATCCGCCCCGTCTCCGGAAGGCGCTGTGCCCCTTGCACTGATCAGTGACGAATCCGCCCGAATGAAGCGCATCCAGCGAGAGGTCATGCTGTGAGCACTGCAGAACCGGCCGTGATGGCCAACAAGCGTTTTACGCTAAGCCCCGAACAGCTGAAGACTTTTTCCGATCAGGGTCTGCTGAAGGTAGATTTCGGATTCGATCCGCAGCTGCTGGATCAGATCGTCACTGAGGTACGGCCTCTCTACGGAACGGCCTATGAACAAGACCCCCTGGCGACGACCCGCTGTCAGGATGGCTGGAAAAAGGTTGACGCAGTTCGGCAGCTGGCTGTTCACGACAGTGTGCTCGCTGCGTTGCGCATGCTAATGGACCGTGAGCCTCTGCCTTTTCAGACCTTGAATTTTCCGGTAGGCACTTCGCAATATCCCCACTCAGACAGCATTCACTTTCATACTATCCCAGCCGGATTCATGGTGGGCGTCTGGGTCGCCCTCGAAAACATTGACGCAGAGAATGGCCCCCTAGTTTACTACCCCGGGAGTCACAAGCTGCCTTATTTCTCAATGCAGGATTTAGGTCTGGGGCCGGGTTATTCGAATTACCACGCCTATGAACTACGCATTCAGGATCTTATTGCAGAACGCGGGTTGCAGTCGGAGCTTGGCCTGCTTGAGAAGGGGGAAGCGATTATCTGGCATGCGAATCTGCTGCATGGTGGTGCCGCCCGGAAAGATGTCACGCGCAGCAGGCACTCACAGGTAACGCATTATTTTTTCGAAGATTGCCGATACTACACCCCGATGGAAAGCCGCCCCGGCAAACTTTGCTATCGCAAACCGTTTCGCATTCCCAGTCAGCCTGATTTTTCCCTGCCGCCAGATCTCAGCACCCGATCGCTGCCGGTTCGCGCTGTGGGCAGGTTATTGCGCAGTCTTGGGCTGCGCAATTGACATGACCTGCCAAGGAAACCACTTCGTATGACATCCGAGGACTGTTTGCTGCGGGTCGATCATGCCAGCTGCCGAATCAATCGCCGGTCGCAGTTGCGTGTAGCCCATTTCTCAGTGCGGCAGGGTGAACATTGGTGTTTGTTCGGTGGTAACGGATCTGGCAAAACCTTGCTGGCGAACCTGATCGCCGGTAAACGACTCGAGTCGGGTAGCTACGTCACCTATCGGGAAGGGCTGGAGCCCGGTCGCGATATTGTGCTGGTCTCCTTTGAAGAGCAGCAACGTCTGTGGCAGCGTGATAACAGGCTTGATATGAGCGAATACAGTGATCGTGCTGAAGACCCGGGGACCACAGTGAGTCAGCTGCTGCGCTCCGGCCTTGCTGCCGGTGACGGTTTGTCTGATGCGTATGACTCAATCGTTGAGCAGCTGGATCTCGACAAGCTGCTGCTCAAAGGCATCCGGTTTCTGTCATCGGGCCAGATCAGGCGAGCGCTGATTGGCAGAGCATTAATCGCGGCGGTCGGTGACCCGCGAAAACTGCTGGTGTTTGACGACCCGCTGGAGAGTATCGACAAGGCATCACGGCAACGAATCATTGATTGTATTGAAGCGCGTCGCAAATCAGGCTTCAGCAGCCTGTTGCTGTGCCGTCGACACCGCGACATTCTGCCCGGTACCACGCATCTTGCCTTGATGGAAAACCTGGAATTAACGAGGCAGGGTCTGCTTGCAGAAGTGCTTGCCACTCAGTATTTCCGAGAGCGGATGGCGCGGACCCCTGAATTGCCCAATAGTCTGCCGCTTGCTGAACCTCCTGAAATGCCGGCATCCGCGTCCTCCAAAGTGATCATCGATCTTGAGGATATTCATGCGAACTATGGCGACAAACGGGTGCTTGAATCCGTGACGTGGCGCATGACGAGCTCCCATCACACTTTGATTGAAGGCCCCAACGGATGCGGCAAATCAACTTTGCTCAGTCTGATTTGCGGAGAGAATCACATGGCCTATGGCCAGAAAGTTCGGCTGTTCGGAACAAAGAGGGGAAGTGGCGAGACAGTATGGGAGATCAAATCCCGATTCGGGCTGGTGTCCAACGAACTGCACAATAAGTATGTGAAAGGCTGGAAGGCTCTGGATGTGGTAGTAAGCGGTCTTTATGATTCGGTCGGTCTCTACGACGACAGTGTTGCCAGCGACCGCGCTGTTGCAAAAGCGTGGCTCTCCTGTTTTGGCCTAGCTGACTCTGCGGCCTGCTATTATCATGAGCTGTCATTCGGTCAGCAGCGTCTGGTGCTGCTCGCCCGCGCAATGGTGAAAAATCCTGCCGTCCTGATTCTGGACGAACCTTGTGTGGGTCTGGACGATTACCATCGGCAGCTGATTCTCGGAGTTCTCGACCTGATTGCCAGCCAGACTCGCACGCGGCTGATTTACGTCAGCCATGTCTCCGAAGAGTGGCCTGCCTGCATCAATCAGCGGCTGGAGTTCGTGCCTGCCGGAGAACACACTCACAGCGTGGTGCAACATGACCTCTGACACGCCGGTTGGCTGATAGACAGCGGCAGGACGCAGCAACATGCTCTCAATGTACAGCGAAGGCTATTTCAGATGAATATTACCATTCTTACAAATCGCGACCTGGCCAGTTGTTTCGCGCTGAATCGTTTGATCCCCGGTTTGACTGAGCATCAAGTGACAGTGTTCCTTTCTTCACGGGTCGGCAGCAAGACACTGGCCGTCCCTCTGCAGCATCTGAAATTTGTGGAACAGGATCTTTTAAATGGCCTGATTGCGCCCCTGTTGGATCCTGACACGTCAGGTTCCGTGCGCGAGGGTCAGACGCTTCTGAGCTTCGAGCAGTTGGGGGCGCGGATTACCGGAGGTGTGAGTGCGCTGAATGCAATAAATGAGACTGCCGGGCTCAAGCGCTATGCGGAGTCAGAACCGGATCTGGTCTTATCTGTGCGCTATGGTGTGATTCTTCGTGACCCCGCTATTTCGTTGCCCAAGCACGGGGTGTTGAATCTTCATTCCGGCTTATTGCCTGACTACAAGGGCGTGATGGCGACATTCTGGGCACTGTTGAATAAAGAGTCCGAAATAGGAACGACTCTGCATTTTATTGAGGACAGTTCGATAGATACGGGCAGCATCGTGACGACCACCCGACTTCCGGTTCAGCCCGATCGCTCCTACTTATGGCATGTTCTGTCACTTTATGAGTCAGGCTGTGCGCGGATGCTTGAGGCGGTAGAGGTGCTGGATCGCGGTCTCGCTCTCGAGCGTCATGCACAGCCTGATAGCGGTAATTATTTCAGTTTCCCTGATGATGCTGCATTGACAAAATTTGCAAAACAGGGCGGTCGTCTGTTTGAGCCTGATGAAGTGTTGAACGTGCTGCGGCAGTTTATCGCTGCGGCCGAGTAAATCGGTGCCGATCTGCAGGTCGTGAAGGGCCAGCGACAGAGTTTGCGCTTGCGTGGCTGATCATGTATGAATGGTGGCTGAGGTCCTTCTGACCCGAAAAGACGCAGTGCGTCGGGCTTGCGAAGACGCCATAAAACAAGCCGACGTAAAAACAATAAAACAATAAAACGACAAAGCAAAAAATAGAGAGGTTCCCCCATGATTCCACTCCTATTGCGCGGGGCTTTGCTCCTGAGTTTACTGGTGCCTTGCGCCGCATTATGGGCCCAGCCCAGACTCGGTATCGAGCAGGTAAAAGGTGGCCTCTACATGATCACCGGACCGGGAGGCAACATCGGAGTCAGGCTGACAGATGAAGGCGTTATCCTGATTGATGACAAATTTCCGCAGGACTTTGAAGAAATACAGTCACTCGTCGCCAGCGTCAGCGCGCTGCCGGTGCGGTACGTCATCAATACACACCACCATGGTGATCACAGTGGCAGTAACGCAGGTTTTCTCGAAGTGGCCGAAATCGTTGCGCACAAGAATGCCCGGGACAATATGCTTCGTGGCAATCAGGAGGGTTTGCCGCGGCTGGTTTACACCAACAGTACAGCCATTTATCTGGGTGGGGTAGAGGTGCAGGCGTTCCATCTTGGCACCGGACATACCAATGGCGATTCAGTGGTGTATTTTCCGGATCTCAAAACCATCCATGGCGGTGACCTGTTGCACACGACAGCGCCATTTTTGGATTATGCGAATGGCGGTAGCAGTCGCGGATGGGTAAGTACTCTGAACGCCATGCTGGCGCTGGATTTTGATACCGCGATTCCCGGCCACGGTGGGATTATGAACCGTCGCGATATCCTGAATTTCAGGAACCAGATGGAGTCTGTTCGCCAGCGAATGGCTGAACTCATCCGTGCGGGAGTGTCGGCAGACGAGGCTTCTGAACAGATCAAGGATCCGGGGCTGAGCTGGACTCAGGCAGAAGACGGCTTGTTCATGCGCCGCAGCGTTCCGGGTTTCTATGCGGAAATAGCCGCTGAACTTGAATAGCACAGCGGTGAACAGACTGCTTGGGCTGCTTGCCGGCGTTCCGGAACCTGGCGGCAGTGTCAGCTTTCGAAAAAGAGGGAAGGCATACGTTGTCCGGCGAAACTGACCTCGGTAATTTACTGTCTAATCTGAATCCCCTCTTGCTTGATGGGGATTATGTTTTCTGCACGGTGACAAACGCCGTATCGGAGAGTCTGTCCCGCCTGAAACCGCTGGCAAGCTTCAGTGAAGCAGAAGGGCTCAGTCTCCTCATCTCGCGGAAGCGGGCGGATGCAGAGGGTTTGGACTATCAAGGGGTATTCAAAGGCATCACCCTGCGTGTGCATTCCAGCCTGGATGCGGTCGGCCTCACCGCAGTGGTCTCCTCCTGTCTGGCTGAGCGCGGGATACCGGCCAACGTCATTGCTGCCCGCTATCATGATCATGTCTTTGTCCCGCGAGACAAAGCCACTGAAGCGCTGGAGCACCTGCAGGCTCTGGCAGATCCTGATTCCGACTCAACCCTGACACAAAGAGGACATTTAAAATGATAAGCCCCCTGCGCTCGATCGGTTTCCTGACCTTGCTGCTTGGCATCTCACTTTCTGTCGCGGCCCAAACGCGGCAGACACTTGAGGTTGAGGGGTTACAGCAGCCGGTGGAGATCCTCAAAGATCAGTGGGGGATCTCTCATATCTACGCGGAAACGGAGCACGACCTGTTTTTTGCGCAAGGCTACAGTGCAGCTCGTGATCGTCTGTTTCAGTTTGAGATTTGGCGGGCGAGAGCCACTGGTACCATGGCAGAAATTCTCGGACCCAGGGCGTTAGAACGGGATCACGGTGCCCGGCTGTTCAAATTCCGCGGCGCAATGGGGGAAGAGTTGCAGCACTACCATCCCAATGGTGTCGATATCATTGGTGCTTTCGTGCACGGTGTAAACGCGTTCATCGATCAGGTAATGGAGAATCCGGAGGATCTTCCCTTGCCGTTCAAATTGCTGGGTATTGAGCCAAAGCACTGGACAGAAGAAGTCGTGATCTCCCGTCACCAGGGGTTGCTGGGCAATATCGGCCTGGAGATGAATATTGGACGTGCTGTTTGCGCCATTGGCGAGGAGCAAGTTCGCGAACTGCAATATTTCCACCCTCATCAACCCGATCTGAGTCTGGACCCGATGATCGACTGCGAATCACTGCTTCAGAATGACATCCTGCGTTTGTATAACGCCTACAGGCGGAACATCCGATTCGAACCGACAGATATTGTGGTAGCGTCTGCTCGCAATGAGGCTATCGCATACGAACAGTTAGCTGCGACGCTGAATAGGGAATCAGAACTGGTCCGGCGATTTGATCTGGATGACATTGGCAGTAACAACTGGGTCGTCAGCGGGGGTCTGACTCAGGATGGCTGGCCGATGATGATTAATGATCCTCATCGGGCTCAGTCCTCGCCATCGTTGCGCTATTGGGCACATCTGGTGGGACCGGGATGGAACGTGATTGGCGGGGGCGAACCCACAATACCCGGGATCTCTATAGGTCATAACGAATACGGGGCCTGGGGTCTTACGGTGTTCAACACCGACGGTGAAGATTTACTGGTCTATGAAGTCAACCCTGAGAACCCCGACGAGTATCGCTATAACGGTCAGTGGGAACCTATGTCTGTTATCGAGGAAAGTATTCCTGTGCGGGGTCAGGCTCCTGAACTTGTCCAGTTGAAATACACCAGACACGGCCCGGTAGTCTTCGAGGACGCTGACAAACATCTCGCTTATGCGGTACGGCCTGCCTGGATGGAATTCGGCGGAGCGCCCTACCTGGCATCGTTAAGAATGGATCAGGCCGAGAGTTGGGAAGAATTTCGTGAAGCGTCAAACTACAGCAACATTCCCGGTGAGAACATGATCTGGGCGGATCGCAAAGGCAACATCGGATGGCAGGCAGTGGGCATTGCGCCGATTCGAAGAAACTTCAGCGGAATGGTGCCAGTACCCGGCGACGGTCGCTACGAATGGGACGGCTATTTACCGATTAAAGCCAAACCTAATGATCTAAACCCCCAGCGTGGATTCATTGAAACTTCCAACAGTAACTACACGCCGCCGGATTTTGAATTTCTTGATGCGATCGGTTACACCTGGACAGATCCTTATCGCTGGGCCCGTGGCAGCGAGGTCCTGGCGTCCGGCCGTAAATTCAACATGTCCGATATGATCGCCCTCCAGCACGATTACCTGTCTATCCCTGCACGCAGTCTTGTCCCTTTTTTCAGAAATTTGCGCGCAGCCGATCCGCAGGTGGAGCAGGCCCGACAACTGTTGCTTGACTGGGATTTTGTGCTCGATCGTGATTCCGTGACAGCGGGTATTTATGTGGCGTTCGAACGTCAGTTGCTTGACAACATCAACGCGCTGAAAGTCCCCGCCGAAGCACAGGACTTGCTCACTGTGGGGATGAAAACGACAATTGATATGTTGCTGGCACCGGATGGGGATTTTGGTCCCGATCCGCTGGCTGGGCGCGATGCATTTTTATTGCGTACCCTGGCTGAGGGTGTCCTCAGTCTGCGGGAAAAACTGGGTCCGAATACAGACGACTGGGTCTACGGTCAGGCCGATTATAAGCATGCGCTGATCCGTCACCCGCTCAGTGCTGCAGTCAGCGAAGAGGTACGAGCACAGCTCGATGTCGGGCCGGCTCCGAGAGGGGGTAACAGTTTTACCTTGGGCAATACCGGCAGCGGAGACAACCAGACTACCGGCGCCTCCTTCAGGATATTCGTAGACACACGGGATTGGGACAATACCCTCGGGATGAATGCGCCCGGACAGTCAGGGGACCCGAATAGCCCGCTCTATGACAATCTTTTTGAACTGTGGGCTGACGATGAGGTCTTCCCTGCATTCTATTCAAGAGACAAGATAGAATCCGTGCTGTTTGAAACACTGGAGTTGACCCCGGCGAATTGATCCTGCTTCAGGGTGATTTCAGTGACCGCGGGACCAGGCCGGCGCGAAGCGTTCGGGCGCAGACGGAAACGTTATCTGCCACCAGCAGCAGATTATTAGGGACGTTCCGTCTGCTGATCACTGTGCGGAAACAGCCGTCTGCTCTGAGTATGCGTGGACTTCGATCGTCAGATGCGCGAGCGCATGCTGTTTAGCGATCATCTGCCGGTAGAAGTCAGGCGACTGAGGTGCGCTGGATACCACGGTGATGAGTGCAGCCTGAAGGCCGGATCCGATGGACCACAGGTGAAAATCCACGACTCGGTGCTCTCCGGATGCTTCTATCAGATGCCGGATGTCCTCTATGGTCCCGTCGGATTCCTGTGTGTCCAACAGAATGGCACTGGTGCTCTTCAGTAATCCATAGGACCAGCGTGCGACGAGGAGAGCGCCGATCAGGCCCATGACCGGATCCATCCAGAGTGCGCCAAAGTATTTGCCAGTGAGCAAGGCCGCGATCGCCAGCAGCGAGGTCAAGGCATCAGCCAGAACATGCAGATAGGCCGCTTTCAGATTGTGGTCGTGCTCATGGTGATGATGACCGGGTTCATGGGGATGCTCATGCTGATCCCCCAGGATAAAGACTGATGCGCCGTTCACAACCAGACCAACCGTGGCGACAGCGATCGCCTGGTTAAACGCAATGCTTATCGGGTTGAACAGTCGCTGGCAACTTTCCCAGGCCATCAGTAAGGCAAAAAGGGCCAGCAGAATCGCACCGGTATAGCCCCCAAGTGTATTTACCTTGCCGGTGCCAAAGCTGAAGCGGCCACTCAAGGCCTGCCGACGGGCATACACATAAGCAAAAGCATTGACTGACAAAGCGACAGCGTGCGATCCCATATGCAGACCGTCAGCGAGCAGTGCGATCGACCCATAGGCAATGCCTGCCGTAACCTCTACTGCCATCATGCCTGTGGTCAGGGCGATTACGATGAATGTTCTCAGCTCTCCCGGACGCTTCTTTTCCTGACCAAAGCTGTGTGAGTGGGCCCAACGGGCCAGATTCTCTTCTTTCATCCTGTCAGCTTATACCACGCTCTCTGCCCACACTGAAATCAGCCGGGGCTGTTAGACGGAGACCGGCAGGGAAATGCGGTATCTCTTTCGCGTGTTTGTTATGATTGCCGCATCCAAACTGTCTGTTAATCGGAGAAGTCATGAAAACACGTATACTGAGCGCCCTGCTGCTCGCCTTAGCCGGGCAATCCGTGCTGGCCGTTGAAGAGGCACCTTCTGCTCTGCAGGAGATCACCAACTTCCGTCAGTACAGTGAGGTTTTCGCCAGCTCCGGACAACCCACCGAAGCCCAGCTGCAGGCGGTTGCAGACGAGGGGTTTGAGCGGGTTGTCTATATTGCGTTTACCAATAATCAGAATGCGTTGCCTGACGAAGACCAGATCGTGAAACGACTGGGGATGGAGTACATGCAGGTCCCGGTTGATTTTTCGAATCCGCTGCCTGATGATTTTTACGCATTCGCAGATTCGATGCAGCGTAATACTGACAAAAAAACGCTGCTGCACTGTCAGGTCAATGCCCGGGCAACAGCTTTCAGCTTTCTGTACCGCGTCCTGTTTGAAGGTGTTCCTGTTGAGGAGGCCAAAGCCGACATGAATACCGTATGGCAGCCCAATGAAGTCTGGCGCGATTTTATTTTTGAGGTCATGGCAGAAAATGACCGAGACCCGAACTGTGAAACTTGCGACTGGACGCCACCGCCTCCACGGCAGTAGTTCTGTCAACTGCCCCAAACATGATTAAAGGTTTGCATCACAACGCCTATCGTTGCCGGGATTCGGAAGAGACTCGCAAGTTCTATGAAGAGTTTCTTGGCCTGCCTCTTGTGCAGGCTTTTGAAATAGCGGTAACCAAGTCGGGGCGTGACAGCAGGGTGCTGCACAGTTTTTACCGGATGGAGGATGGTTCATTTCTGGCTTTTTTTGAAGAGCCGGAGGCCCCTTTTGAGTTTAAACCTCAGCGGGATTTTGACCTGCACATTGCGCTCGAAGTCAGTTCGGGTTGCTTGCGGGACATGAAGGCAAAGGGAGAGGCGGCAGGTATCGACACACGGGGCGTGTCAGATCATGGGTTCATTGACTCCATCTATTTCCGGGACCCTAATGGTTATGTCATCGAATTAGCGGCTAAGCGTGCTCTGCATGATGAAGCCTTCGATGCCTCCGTTGCCCGTTCGGCTCTGGATGAGTGGCAGCGCGGCAAAGAGGACAAGCGTTCAGCTTCCTAGCGAAAAAGCGTCTGTACACTTGTCCGTTTCAACGCAAGCTCAGAACTGCGGCGCATCTGAGCTAGCCGTTTCCGGCGGCGCCTCGGTGACATTCACGGATTCGTGCTGCTCTCGCAGGCTGAGCTGCAGAGTCTGTCACAATCGAGCCGGCACAAAAAAGGCGAGTCACTGACTCGCCTTTTTTGTATCCGCATGAAGAATTTCGATCAGTCGTCGCCGCCCTGATTGACTTCCTTCCAGGTGTAGAACCCCATGAACATTTCTTCCCAGGACTGTTCCCCCCAGTTCACTTCGATTCCCGGATCTGGATTGAAACTGTTCTGCGCTGAGTTGTCGAACGCTCCCGTCGCGACAATCTTGGTACCGGCAGGCACCCTGAGCGGAGATTCCAGTTCATGCGCCAGCTGCCAGTTGAAAGAGTAGGCAGGCACGGACAGTAACATCTCTTCGGATCCGTCCGGGTAGACCGCTTTGAACTTCATGCGTTTGCCGCGGAAATGCATGTGCGGCATCAGGCTGTGAATGTCGGACTCTTCCCGAATATAGGTGACCAGCTCCATTTCGTGATCTTTTGCACCGGCCGGGATAGAGATAGAGAAGGCGTTGCCTACGCCACCGCCCATACGTTCTTCGGGGGCATAACCTTCGGGGTAGAAGTAGATGCCCACTTCAGTTTCGTCCGTCATCTCCTTGCCAGAGGTGGTGTAGTGCATTTGAAAGCTCAGTTTGGTTCCGGCTACCAGTTTGCCGCCAACACCTTCAGGATTCAGCGAGATATTGTTCCCCGGCGCATAACCTGCAACTGAAGCCTGATCCGGGCCGCCGCCGCCGAGCAGGGCGCCTACATCGATTTCAGGATTTTCCTTAAAGATTCTGTCGATCGGCGGCTGCTGGCCAGAGGCAACCGCCGCGAAAATTTCGGCGCGAATCGCTGCAGCGCGCTCTTCGGGCAGGCTGTTGATGGCTTTCAGGAACATTGCCTGAGGGTCATCGCCAGCACCGGGTGGGACGACAGTCGTGATAATGTGGTGAAGCACCTCGGGAGCTCCCGGTGCGACTTCGCTGCCTCGGACCCAGCGGTCTTCTTCAAGCCCGAGGTCTACCACGATGTCCTTGTAATCAACGACGCCGGTAGCCGGAACTGTGGTGGCTGGAATCTTGACGATCATATCCGGCTCACCGAGAGACCATTTCCCTTCCGGCCAGACCAGAGTGCTGAGAGGATCGGTCCCGCCGTTCACGTCAACCGGCGCACCCGCTGACACCCACCGAACCAGCTTTTGCATCTCTGAGTCGGTCAGGTTCATTTCGTTTTTGATCTTGTGACCGACCTTGTTGTCGATCTGGCCGGGTGGCATGCGCTTGGTCATCACCACTTCTCTGATCATCGGAGACCAGCCTTGTACGGCGAGGCTGCTGTCCATGGCAAAGGGCGCAATGCCTCCTTCCCGATGACATTGTGCGCAGTTTTCAGCGATGATGGGCGCGATGTCGTTCACATAGGACAACTCAGAATGCTCGCTTTCGTTACTGGGTATTGCTGATCCTGTACCAGCTATGCTGACCAGCTCGACGTCCGAACCCGCAAGCAGTGCCTCAACCGCGTCTTCGGCCCCTGACTGAGCAGGCCCCCGGTAGGCAATCTCGAATGAGGTCGGGTCGTAGACGACGACTTCGTCCATGCGCCCGATGCCCAGCATCTCGGTAACGAGATGCGTGTCATCCATCAGCACCGGCAGTTCAATGTGGTTCGCTGCCAGTTCCGCAGCGACCGCGTCGCGATCGCTATCCAGGCCTGGGTTCAGCAGAAACAGCGCCACCTGGTCCTGATACCGGGCCTGCAGAGCCGTCATCGCAGACAGGGTGTCGGCGTCTGTGGTGCTCAGGCCAAACGGGGCGATCACCACTGCCTGATGATCGTCATACCAGGCCATGTGGTGTTGCGCTCCTGCGTGGTCGATCAGGGCAAAATCCCCGACGCGCTCACCGGCGAGGGCTCCGGCTGATAAAACCGCAAAGGTGCAAGACAAAATGAAGTGCAGAAGTCTGGTCACAATTTCCTACCTCTAGATTGAAAGCGTGTTAGCTGGGATGTTCCAGAACACACTGACCGACAGTGTGTTCTGCGCGATTTGGCC
>Ga0255767_1000155_pt1 | contig 57824 bp, 51 predicted proteins | sample 071ome_24_FD_179967 | JGI IMG/M metagenome (GOLD analysis project Ga0255767, IMG submission 179967) | Coastal salt marsh microbial communities from the Groves Creek Marsh, Skidaway Island, Georgia - 071402CT metaG (version 2) | ecosystem: Environmental > Aquatic > Marine > Intertidal zone > Salt...
ATCTGATCGAGATCCATCGCCGCAGTCTGGCCAGTTTCGGCGTTTGTTTTGCGTCTGTTTTGCGTTCATTGCGCGCTTTTTTAAGCGCTTTTCTACGTGCTTTTTGCGAGTTTTTACCCGCTTTTTACCTGGTATGGCTCATCCACCCCATGCCCACTAGCCGCGTGCCGTCATCAGCCTCATCGCGAGGTCGCGCTAGCGTACCATAACCGTGCTTACTCGGCCCGGCAGGACATCCCCCTACCCGCGTACAGCCCAACGCCAACAACCAGAGCGCTAACCGAAAAGCGCATTATCTGGTAGCGGCCTCATCAATCAATCGCCGCAATTCCGCATACTCGTCGGTGGCTTTAAACGAGGGGAATTCAGCCTTTACATTGCTCGGTGCCCGAAATAAGAATCCCGCATCAGCCGCCCCTAACATCGACGTATCGTTATAGGAATCACCCGCGGCGAAGATCGTAAAGTTCAGCGAGCGAAACGCCTCCACTGCCCGCCGTTTGGGATCCTCTTGGCGCAATCGGTAGCCTGTGATTGTGCCCTCAGCATTGATTTCGAGTCGATGGCACATCAATGTCGGCCAAGCCAATTGAGCCATGAGGGGCCTCGCGAAATCGTAAAACGTGTCCGACAGAATCACGACTTGATACGCTATACGCAGATCATCTAAAAATTCAGCAGCTCCCGGCAGCGGGCTTAGCCCACTGATCACCGTTTGAATCTCGTTAATGCCGAGCTGATGGGTCCTCAGCGTTTCTAACCGCATGGTCATCAACTCATCGTAGTCAGCAATATCTCTGGTGGTTGCTCGCAACGCTTCGATGCCTGTTTCCTCTGCAAAAGCGATCCAGATTTCAGGAATGAGTACTCCCTCAAGATCCAAACACACGATATCCATCAATGACTCCTCTCGACTGCCTCGATTGTTGCGCTCCTATTGTCGGCGTAGCAACGCATAATTGAGTGGTACACATTCGCCAGTATTTGCGCTGAAGTTAGCCGGCAGGGAGCTTACGACGACAGTCTGCTTAGGTGTAGCCACTGCAACCTTTTTTTAACGCTTATCTACTCGCGATCCTCTTTAAATTCGCTCCCCATGATCGACGCATCCACCAGCGGATTATTCAGAGAGCTTGGACAATAGCCAGTGGCCTAACGGCGCGCTCGCCCATGACACTCGAATTCGCTACCGAACCGGCAGCGTTTCATTAGAAAAAAATGCATCAACCGCCGCTTGGTCGGGCAAAGCAAGGGCCTGCTCAACCTTATCTCTCGACAGATGCGGAGCGAAAGACTCGATAAAATCGTACATGAACCCTCGTAAAAACGTCCCTCGACGACAGCCAATCATGGTGACTGAGGATTCAAACAGGTGAGCAACGTCCAAGGCCACCAAGTCGTGATCCGCTTGCTCGTCGTAGGCCATCCGGGCAATGATTCCAATCCCAATTCCAAGCCTCACATACGTCTTTATCACATCAGCATCGGTTGCCGTAAACACAACGTTCGGCAGAAGCCCAGCCGCGCGAAATGCATCGTCAAGTTTTGATCGCCCCGTGAAACCAAATACATAAGTCACGATACCGTAGCCGGCAACATCGGCTAACGACAGCTTCTTCTTTTTCGTTAACGGATGGTCTTTTGGAACCACTATGCAGCGATTCCACCGATAACAAGGGAGCATCACAAGATCGGTGAAGTGCTCCATCGCTTCGGTAGCGATTGCGAAGTCTGCATCGCCATCTGAGGCAAGCGATGCGATCTGATGGGGGGAGCCTTGGTGCATCTGCAGCGATACTTTGGGGTATTGCGCAATAAATCGATCGATCACTGCTGGCAGCGCGTACCGAGCTTGCGTGTGCGTGGTAGCAAGCGATAGCTCGCCTTCCAGTTCGTCTCGAAACTCCTCCGCAACCCGTTTGATGCTGCCGACCTGATTCAATATTTCGCCGGCCTTCTTAATCACCTCAGCCCCGGCAGGAGTCACGTGAGAGAGGTGCTTGCCAGTTCTAGTGAAGATTTCGATGCCAAGCTCGTCCTCAAGTAAACGGATTTGCTTGCTGATACCCGGCTGAGAGGTGTGCAAGCTTTGCGCCGTTTCAGACACATTCAGACCGTGCCGAGCGACTTCCCATACGTATCGCAGCTGTTGCAGTTTCATAAGCGCTCCGTTAGACCATGACTCACATCGGGCGGCATGGTTATAGCCGAAGCGGCGATTATATTTTCTTTTAAGACGAATTTGGAATAATGATGCGGGTTTTCAATCACAGTCACGATGAGAAGGGGCTCGACACCCGAGGTTCACGCAACCCATCACGCCGATAATGGCAATTTACCGCCCACGGACTAGCACCTGAGGCGCGCCGCGCGACCTACTGAGCGATCTTCATTTCCTCGATCATTCAAGCGGCCTCTAAACCTCAGTGGGACGATGAAGTAGTCCTCTCTTTATCTGCACGGGATTGCCATGCCCCTACCTCGATCGAACCTAAAGGACTAAAAAAGTTTCAGTGCGAAGACTCGGTGTGCAGAAAACCGGTTAATTCATCACGCCGTGATTCACGTGCCCGGCCACCACTTCACGGCTGGCCAGATGACAGTGTTCTGCCTGATCATCAAAGAAAATATCAGCCCCATAAGCACGCAAGAACTGCGTCTTATCTCTGCCCCCCAAAAAGAGCGATTCGTCGACTCGAACCCCCCAACTTCTCAAGGTTTTGATGACGCGCTCATGAGACGGAGAAGACCGCGCTGTCACCAGCGCCGTTCGAATTGGGCAGGCAGCTTCCCCAAACCGGGATTGAATCGCATTCAGCTGATCGAGGAATGGTTTAAAAGGACCCGGAGTCAGGGGCTGATCCGCTGCTTTTTGCTCAGTCTCAGCGAATACGGCTAAGCCCTCTCTTTGATAAACCTGTTCAGCTTCATCGGAAAAGAGCACCGCATCACCATCGAATGCGAATTTAACCGGTCCATCCGGATTTGACGGTTTTCGACTGACGAGCACGGTCGCTGCAGCGACGCCATGATCCAGTGCATCTGTCACATCAATAGGATTTGTTGACAAAAATAACTGACATTGGAATGGCAGCATGTATCGGTAGGGTGCCCCACCCCCAGTAAAGGCAGCTCGAATAATCGGAAGCTCATGAGCCTGTATTGAATTAAACACGCGCAAACCCGTATCCGCAGAATTGCGAGACAAAAGCACTACCTCTACGCCGATGCCCTCCTGGGCATTTAAATTGAGCAACTTCCTTGCCAAGGGGAAAGCGGGCCCTGGTGATAGCGTTTCTTTCTCCCGTGCTCTCTGATACTCGCCATACGCTGCCAAGCCCTCCTCCCTGAATACCTGATCTGCTGCAGCTAAATCAAAGAGTGCGCTGCTCGAGATAGCAATACGTAAATTTGGGGGTGTCACCTCACTCATCACTGTTGTTCGTCGTGTCCCGATGACAAAAAAGGCTATATGCTAGTTCTATTATGAGCAACCAGTCTCTTCCTCCGTCTAAGCGCAATCACTCCGTGGCGGACTTTTTAGCGAAAGTCGATCAGATGCCTGCGAAGCGAGAGGCGAGTAATCATCGATTGATTCTTAGTCTTGACGCCACTGCCTCCCGGGAGCCCACCTGGGATCAAGCCTGCTATTTACAGAGCCAACTCTTTGAAGTGCTAGCGCCCGACGAACAGCTCTCTATCCAACTCTGCTTTTATCGCGGCTTTCGAGAGCTCAAGCACAGCGCTTTTTGCCAAACAAGCCAAGAACTCCATCGACTCATGCAAGCGGTGCGTTGTGTAGGCGGCCACACTCAAATCAAACGGTTACTCCAACACGGCCTCTCAGTCCACAAGAAAACTCCTCTCAAAGGATTGATCTTTATTGGCGATGCCATCGAAGAGTCCGTTGACGACCTTTGCCATTTAGCCGGAGAGTGTGGACTCAGGCAGTTACCGCTATTCCTATTTCAAGAAGGCAGCGACACCGGCGTGCGGCGATGCTTTAAAAGTATGGCCAAACTATCGAATGGCGCCTACGCCGCCTTCGATTTACAGCACATTCACGAATTAAGAGATGCCTTTAGAGGTATCGCAACCTACGCGACGCAGGGCAAAGGTGGACTGGCAAAGCTAATCCGGCAAAACCCGAGCGCGGCAGCCCTGCTTGAGCAGCTCTAATCGATGATTGTCCGACTGGTTCTTGGCATTGGCCTCGCGGCGCTAACTTATTGGCTCCTGCGTCGCGTGCTAGGGAAGTACCAGCTCTCGGTTAAACAATTTTTTGCCATCTACGGCCTCGCGCTGGGCGCACTTATTTTAGTTGCGCTCGCGATATCGGGGCGCCTGCATCCTATTGCCGCAGCGCTTGGCGTGGCATTGACCATGGGCGCCCGTCTTCTGCCTTGGATCATGCGAGGCCTTCAAGCCATGAATCTATTGCGGGCATTCGGAGCCATGCGCAATGCCCAAAGCGTTCATAGGGGACCCAGAGACGGCGCAACCAGCGAAGTCATGAGCGAATTTTTGTCAATGAAGCTCGATCACGATGCCGGCAGTATTGATGGGCAGGTTTTAAAAGGTTCCTTCAAGGGCGCGAGATTGTCTGCCTTAAGACTCGAAGATCTACTTCATCTGCGAGGGGAACTGGCAGTCGACGATGAGTCCTTGCAACTCCTTGATGCCTTTTTGTCCAGAGAGTATCCAGACTGGGACGAACAGAGGGAGGCGCACACGGATAACGAGGCCACGGATGAATTCCAGGCAGCACTTAATTGTCTTGAACTCATTTGGCCATGCACGGAATCGGAGGTAATCACAGCGCACCGCCGGCTAATACAAAAGCATCATCCCGATCACGGCGGCTCTCATGAGCGTGCAGCCGCTCTCAATAGTGCTAAGGCAGTGCTGATAGAGACCATTCGCAGACAAGAGGGTTCTTCATCTTGATGAGTGGGCCTTCCGAGGAGGAAATGCGAACGTTCATTGCTAGGCACTGGCTTGACACTCAGCAGAATGCTGTTGCAATCGCCTCCTGGTTCAAGGCCTTGGATGCGAACGGGTGGCGGTTTCCCAACTTGTCCCAAAAACTTGGAGGACGTTGCTGGAGTGAGCAGCTTCGTCTCAAGTGGGTTCAGTTAACTCATCGCTATCGTACGCCGGCAGATCCAACCGTTTTTTGTAACTTAGTGATCCCTCTCCTCAATCGAAGCTCAACCAGCATCAAATTGAAGATAAATCTTCAAGATTTGGCCGCTCTCGACTGGAGGATTGAGCGCCAACCGGCTGCGAAATCGGTCAAAGCGCCAACGCTTAGCGAGGGATTGATCGTGCTGCCGAGCGCTAGCACCGAGGCTGCCGTGTCTCTTGAATGGACCATCGACAGAGAGTGGCAGCAAAGCGCCCTTTGGTTTGACGAACCAATCGAGGACGTCCTTCGCTCGATAGTCGACGTACCGCTCATTTTCCAACTACTACTGGACACGAAGGCGCGGCTCGAGGATGCCGAAGCGCTGGCGGCACAACAATTTGTTGAACCCGATATTGAAGAATCCATCGCTCATCTCAATATCGAGTTGACCGCGCTCATTGGTACGGTGACTCGATTACCAAGCATCGACGCCCTCACATTAGCGGAGCGGGCGTTGGGGCATACTTTTAGAATGGATAAGCTTGTGCGGGGCCTATCAGGGCCCTATGCCAACACAACGACCACCCCGCCCGGAAATTTTCATTTCCCATTTGAGGGGCAAGCGTTGACCGGAGCGAGACAAATCGTTGACTGCTTGACGCCCTGGTGGCTGGCTTGTCTTGAATGATAACGCAAGTCTACCTTCTCGCCGAGCTGCTGGGTTGAAAGTCCAGCCACGTCACTTTAGCTATGCGGCACGACTTTCATATACTTCCCTCCACCAGCAGCAATGGTGAAGGCAAACGGAATGACACACTCTCCATCCCCCATCAACGGGGTCATCTTTGATCTGGACGGAACGCTGATTAACACCCTGTCCGCCATTGGCAACGCCTTTAATCTGGCTCTGGAAGAACAAGGATGGGAGCAGCATCCCCTAGACCGTTTCGCGACGTTCATCGGCAGTGGCGCGCGGGTTGCCGCGAGTCGCGCCCTACCCGAAGCTGCTCGAGCAGACGACACCATTGATCGACTGGTCGCTCGTCAAAGAGAGATCCACGAGGCGATCTGGAAAGACGAAGTTGCCGTTTACGATGGGATTCCAGAGCTACTGGATTATTTGGCTAAAAACGCCATTCCTTCCGCCGTGTTGACCAACAAGGATGAGCCTGCAGCACTGGCGTGCCTAGCCCACTGCTTCCCCGACCATCACTTCCAAACAGTACATGGCCGTCGGGAGGGCGTTGCGCTCAAACCGGATCCTACCAGCGCCAATCGAATTATCGATGAACTCGGTCTTCCTGCAGGTGAGATTGCGATGCTGGGTGATACCGAGGTCGATCTTCAAACGGCCGCAGCGGCTGGCATGCTTGGCGTAGCCGTATCTTGGGGGTTTAGAACCGTTGATGTCCTTTTGGAAACGGGCTGTGACATACTGCTCCATGACCCCTTGGCGCTCATCGAACGACTGAGCTAGCGAGAGACAATCAGGAGTGACTATGTCGACCATTGCCCCACCCAGGCCTCCCATTGACCATAACGCCCTACCCCAGGATATGAACGCTTTCTTCATGCCGTTCACCCCCCAGCGTCAGTACAAGCAGGACCCGAGAATGATCGTGTCCGCCCGGGGAATGGTTTACACGGATAGTCGAGGGCACGAGACCTTGGATTGCAGTGCCGGACTTTGGTGTGTGAACGCAGGACACTATCGAACACACATTAATGAAGCCATTGCCACTCAACTCGAACAGCTAGACTTTGCTCACAACTTTAATAGTGGGCATCCACTCGTATTCGACTATGCCGAGCGTCTGACCAAACATGTCCCGGACCCGCTGAATCACGTGTTCTTCACCAATTCAGGCTCCGAATCGGTGGACACTGCATTGAAAATAGCGCTGGCGTATCAGCGTGTTCGTGGAGAAGGCACGCGGCAACGACTCATCGGGCGAGAGTTTGCTTATCACGGCATGGGCTTTGGTGGTCTTAGCGTCGCTGGCTTGGTCAAAAATCGGCAAGCGTTTGGACTGCTGTTGCCCGGCACTGCTCACATCAGAGGCACCCACGGCCTCGAAGGCAATCGATTTTCGTGCGGACTCCCGCTGGAGGGGGCGGAGCTCGCCAATGACCTTGAACGGCTCGTTAACCTTCATGGAGCAGACTCCATCGCAGCAGTGATCGTTGAGCCCATTGGCGGTGCCGGCGGTGTTCATTTGCCCCCGGTCGGCTATCTCCAAAGATTGCGGGAGATCTGTGATGAGTATGGAATATTGTTGATATTTGATGAGGTGATCACAGGCTTTGGTCGCATTGGTGAGTGCACCGCCGCGGAGCGATTTGGTGTGACCCCGGACATCATGACGACAGCCAAAGGGATCACCAATGCCACCGTGCCCATGGGCGCAGTGTTCGTCTCAGACGCCATCTATGACACGTTTATGTCCAGCTCACAGCCAGGTGTGGAATTGAATCACGGGTATACCTATTCCGGGCATCCCTTAGCCTGCGCGGCAGGCATGGCAACACTCGACATCTATGAGCAAGAACGCTTGTTTGAGAGGCCGAAAGCGCTCTACCCCCATTGGGAGAGCAGCGCCATGAGCCTAAAAGGCGTCAAACATGTCATCGACGTGCGTTGCTTTGCGCTCATCGGTGCAATCGAGATGGCGCCGAGGCCCGGTGAACCCGGCGCAAGGGGAGCTGAAGCTGCGAAGCACTGTTATGACAATGGTGCCTGGGTGCGCGCGATTGGCGACAGCTTAGTCCTCTCGCCGCCTCTCATCATCTCGGAGGCAGAAATCACTGACATCTTTACCATCATCCACGACGCCATTGAGGCGACGGCATAACGCTTACATTACTCTGAGGAAACACTATGGACATCGCGGGTAAACACATCGTTATCACCGGCGCTGCTAGCGGCATTGGCCGCGCTATGGCGCAACGTTTTCACGCCGAGGGGGCCGCCAAGTTATTTTTGGTTGACCTAAACGAAGCACCACTGAAAGAAGTGGCAGAACCGCTCGGCGCTGATTATTGCGTTTGTAATGTAGGACTAGAGCATGACGTGCTCGGGACCATCAAACGCGCAGAGGCAGCGCTAGGGCACATTGATCTTTTATGCAACAACGCGGGCATCTCTGTTCGAGGCGGCCCTGAGGTCGATACCGCCGATTGGCAGCGCATTTGGGAGATCAATGTCATGGCGCATGTTTGGGCCTCACGTGCGGCGCTTCCCGCCATGCTCGAGCGAGGCGACGGCTACATCTTGAATACGGCTTCCGCCGCAGGGTTACTCTCACAGATTGGCTCAGCACCCTATGCGGTGACCAAGCATGCTGCGGTTTCCTTCGCCGAGTGGTTATCGATCACCTATGGTGACCGAGGGATCAAGGTTTCTGTCCTTTGCCCGCAAGCGGTCCGAACGGCAATGATCGCGGGGAATGAAGATGGCGTCGCGTCAGTGGATGGCTTGATGGAACCGGAGGCTCTCTGCGATACGGTGGTTACAACACTCGCGGAAGAATCTTTCCTGGTGCTTCCTCACGAAGAAGTACGCACTTATATCCAGCGCAAAGCAGGCGACTACGATCGCTGGTTAAAGGGGATGAGACGACTGCAGACTGCCTATGGGCCCGAGGGTGGTTTGTAGGCTATCCCTTACCTAACCATCTACGGCCCTAGTTGTTGTCCTTTTCACGGGGCGTTATCGAAACAACTCATTGTTCGGTGCGAGTTACCGGCAGCTTCCTGCCTATGGGTTCAAATCCGCGGGCCAGATGGTCAATTAGTCCCGAAGCGGAGAATTTGAGCACGCGTCATTCAGTCATCCATTGCTCTATCTGGGGTTCGATTTCGCGCTATCTCAGGTTCTAGTTCGCCCTAATTAAGATTCGACTGCGACAGGCTTGGGATCGCTAATCAAACTCTTACCTCACTTCCCGTTCTGGTTTACGATGAATCGTCGATAGTTGAGGAGAACCCTATGATCATCGTTGTCGCCGCCCTACGTTTTGAAACAAAAGAGGCTCGAGATGCCGCTGTAGCCGCTACAGCCGATGTTCAACTGGCAACTCGGGAAGAAGAAGCTGGGTGCTTAGATTATTGTTTTGCGCCCGACCCCTCCGTTCCCACTCGCATCCAAGTCTATGAACTGTGGGAAGACAGTGACTCGCTCGCAGCCCATTTTCAGCATCCGAATTACCACAAAATGGTTGAGGTGCTTCATGGCGCAGGCATCGTCGAGAGCATCAATCAGGCGCATCTGGTCGCGGCTAGCGAGCCCGTCTATGGACCCAATGGCGAGAAAAAAACCCAGTACTTTGCGGATATCTAAGTCATGAGCAAGATTATCGATCTGCACGCCCACGTCGTACTCGAAGCTGGGTTTGGTCAGGCCGGAAAATTCGGTCCCGAACTCGCAAAGGACAATGAGGGCGTACCCTTTTTTAGGATCGGGCAATACCAAATGAAGCCCATGGAATATCGTGGCACCGTATTCATGGAGATAGACAAGCGTTTGGAACGAATGGAGCAAATGGGCATTGACCAGCAAATGCTATCGCCTAACCCGCTCACGATGTTTCACCATATCCCCGCTGAGACAGCAGACCATTTCTGCAAGATCCATAATGACGCGATGGCCGAGATCGTTGCCGCCAACCCTGGCCGATTTTTTGGTGCGGCTTGCCTTCCTATGCAATCACCAGACCTTGCAATCAAGGAGCTAGAGCGGGCAACTAGCCAGCTCGGACTCATCGCGGCATATACAGGAACCGACTATCCGGTGATGCTAGATGACCCATCATTGGATGAGTTTTACAGCGCGCTCACAGCCCTCAACATTCCGCTCTTTATGCATCCTGCCTCATCAGGGGGAGATGCGGGACCGCTCGACGAAAGGCTTAATCGCTTCAATCTCTCTATTCTATTGGGTTACCCCTATGAGGAGCTGATGACCATTGCCTCCTTGATCTTTGGAGGCGTCCTAGACCGGCACCCAGACCTTGATGTTTGCATCTCCCATGGGGGTGGCGGTGTGGCCTATTTTCTGGATCGTTTCATTGGAATGACCCAATTCGGCGCTTGGGTTCCAGACTCTATTAAAGAGCATGGATTCCAGACCCTCCTCAACAAGTTGTGGTTCGATGCGCACGTCGACGGTGATGCGGCTCATCAGCGACTCACCGAGGTCATCGATGCTGATCGCTTGGTGTATGGCACGAATTTTGGCGGCTGGGATACGCCCTCCAACGCCGACGCTTTTGCCGCCAGTCTGACCCCTAATGCCGAAAAGCTACTGCGGCTGGAGCAAGCCGCGTGAACCAGTTCATTCAAGGGATCAGGCTGTTCACTGGTGTCGATGAGCAGGTCATCGAGGACGGGGCTGTTTGGGTAAGCGGCGATCGTATCCGATTTGCTGGCTCGCTAAACGATTGCCCCGAGCTTCCTAACGATATTCGTAGGCACACATTCAATGGCCAATTCGTGATGCCTGGAATGACAGAGACCCATGCCCACCTGTCGTTTGCCGACGCCAACCCGTTTGCCATTGGTGAAACCGGTGTCGAGACTGGCACGATCACCGCCGTCCGCAATGCGCGTTTAATGCTTGCTTCGGGCTTCACATCCGCGGTGAGTTTTGGGTCCACTTACCAAATCGACGTTGCTTTGCGGGAAGCCATTAACTCAGGCCAAGTCATCGGTCCTCGTCTGCGCGCTGCAGGACGAGACCTTGGCGCGACCTCGAGCAATGTCGATTCTCCAGGCGGACTCTCTCAAATTGCAGATGGGCCTTGGGCACTCAGGCAAGCCGTTCGCTCACAACGAAAACTGGGCGTTGATATCATCAAAATTTTTATTGATGGCGAAAACATCAACCCGAAGAATCCTCCTGGTGAACTGTCTTTCACTGATGAAGAAGTTCATGCGATCGTTGATGAAGCGCACAGAAGAAAGCTGCGCGTAGCGTGTCATGCGCGGTCAGCGGCTGCGGTCAAGCAGGCGGTCCGTGCGGGTGTCGATCTGGTTGGTCATGCTAACTATCTCGACGATGAGGCCGTCGCCTTAATCGCAGATCGAAGAGATGAGGTGTTTGTTGGACCCGCGCTAGCTTGGGAGATATGCTATCTCACCCACTGCGAATCGATTGGCGTGTCCAAACAAACCGTGATCGATCAAGGATACGAGCGCGAAATAGAGGCTACCGTTCAGACCGTTGCTAAACTTCGCAAGGCTGGCATTCGCATGGTTGTCGGCGGTGATTACGGGATCTCGATCGCGCCGCATGGAACCTACGCTAAGGATCTCGAATATTTCGTTGAATACTTCGATATGCGCCCGCTTGAGGCGTTAATGTGCGCAACGAATTACGGGGGGCTTGCCTTTGACCCTACTGGATCAGTGGGCACGCTAACCGAGGGGAGTTTCGCCGATCTTATCATCGTAGACGGACAACCCGATCAGGACATTCGAGTTCTTCAGGCCCATGATCGATTGACAGTGATGAAAGGTGGTGTGATTTATAAAGGCTTAGCGAATCCGAACCCTTACTTGGCATAACGGTCCAGCCCGCCCCCTGCTGACCGACCCTTGCCCGTTATCCGAATATTTCCAGTCGTAGAACCTTTTTTGCACCAAGCGTTATAGCCCCACCTATCCTCAGATCGCAGGTTGAGACGTCACCCTCGCCCGTTGCGAGCTGCTGCCATGGTCTGAACGGTCACGTCCCACCGATCGTCACCCCACGGCATTGGCATCAAAATCGGATGCTCAACACCGGCATCCCGATAATCCTCGACGAAGTGTCCAATGTCCGATGCTCCGCCAATGAAATCGATCGCTTGTATCATCCGATCTGAAATGGCATCGAGCGCGCCCTCTCGGTCACCAGCCTTAAACCGCTCACGGAGCGCTTCTATCTCATCGGCAAATCCTGCCCTGGAAAACATCGCCGCATATCCATCTGCCATCGCGTAGTTGAATAGATCGCGCTTGGCGGACTTTCTCCGAGCATCGAGCGATCCCGCACAAGCATGGACATAAGCGTAAATGGTAGCGGGCCCGCCAGACCGGACAGCCTCAACACTGGGTCCAACATGTGACACGGGCAAGTAATTCAACAATACGCCATCGGCGATTTCACCTGCCAGTGCGAGCATCTTTGGATTTAGCGCTGCCATGATGATGCGTGGACGGCGTTCGCCCTGACGAATACCCAGCGAGAAACGTTTGACTTGATAGTAATCCCCTTCAAAGGTCACTCGCTCACCGCTCAAGCATTCTCGGAGTAGCGCTACGTATTCCCGCATCATCGCCAGCGGCCGCTTTGCGGCCATTTGGCCGTGCTGACCAAGGATCCCAGGCGCTGAAACACCGATGCCCAGATAAATATCACCCTCTGGGTTCAGAGCCTGAAGTGTCGCCGCAGTCATTGCCGTCAATGTCGGGCTTCTTAGCTGAATGGGGATAATCCCTGTGCCGAGCGCCAGTCCTGGTGCGGTTGCAGCCGCAGCGCCGAGCAAGGTCATGGCATCGGTTCCGGTGGCCTCAACAGTCCACAAGCTTTGGTAGTCAGTCTCTTTGCATAGCCGAGCAATATCCGTCACGGCTGCAGGACCCAGCACCCCCAAACTTCCAAAAGTGACGCCTAAGGGCTTGATCGTTGACATAGAAGGGACTCCACAGGACTTGCTCGCGCATCCTACCAGCTTAGTCGCACGAAGTCAGAATGACCGTGAACACAGGGCCGATCAATTTCCACAACGTGAAAATCGCCTGGATTAGCCGCGCAAAAACGGAGCCGCAGAGGGATTGACCTGCCGAAATTTCCTTTCTAAGGTGATCCAGTGTGGCAAAACGTTCGTCGGGGACCGAGGGCAACGCTCTAGGGACGCCGGCGTGCAACTAGCATGGAGCGCAACTATGGAGCAACAACCCTCGAAGCCAACAGCGTTACTCATTCCTCTTCTTTTCGCCATCGGCTACTCGCCCCTTCTGGTATTGGGCGCGGAGTCCGATCGCAAACTCGAAGAGATCGTCGTCACTGCAGAAAAAGTCGAAGCGACCGTTTCTGATACCTCGATTTCAATCACTGCATTCTCTGAACAAACCATTGAGGATTTTGGTATCCAGAATCCTGATGAGTTGGTGAATTACATTCCAGCTACCACTCGCGACGCTTTCGACATCCGCATCCGCGGGGTAGGCAGGAACTTCCGCGCACTCGGCGGTGACCCAGGCGTTGCGACCTATTACAACGGCATCTTTTCTCCCGATTTTGGTATCGCTTCCACTGAAAACGGGCTTTACGACTTGAAGCGCGTCGAAGTGTTGAGGGGCCCACAGGGCACGCTCTATGGCCGAAACTCCATCGGTGGCGCTCTCAACTACGTGACCAACGACCCAACCTACGAGCCCGAAGGTGAGTTACGCGTTCAGTTAGGCGCTTATGGCACGGTCGAGATGTATGGCATTTTGTCAGGCGGTCTCATCGATGACGTACTTTCTGCTCGCGTTGTAGGAACAAAACGACAGCGCAGTCCGTGGCAACAAGGTCTGAATGGTTCCAGTGATACCGATGGAATCAATGATGAAAACATCGCCATGACGTTCTTGCTTGAGCCAACGGACAACTTTAGTGCCAAGCTTCGGGTCAATGATCGACTGTCGGATCGAGCCATTGGCGCCTTTGGCTACGTCTCAGAGGGACCTGGGGGCATGCGAGGCGACATGGCAACGACCTATGCGGCCTACGGACTTCGCTCTGTTCCCGAAGGAACAGCTGGCGCGCTATCTTATACCGACCCTGGGTCTGGCGCAGCTGTCTACGGCCTGCCGGTTCGCCCAGGCATTGATGAGGCAGCTAGCCCACAGCCTAATGCTGCTTTCGGTCGAACCGATGTCGCCTTAGATTTGCTCTATGGCACTCAGAATCGAGATACAGGCTACAACCTCGTTAACCGTTCTGAAGGGGACTGCCAGTGGCCATACGCAAATACCGAGTGTAATCACTCATCATTCGATCACCAATCGAGCAGTCTTGAACTGACATGGGATCTGAATGAGGACACTCAGCTGACCTACCTTTTCGGCACCAACGATTTCGAATATACGTTCAATATCGATATTGACGGCTACGATAGTGACTTCAGCAAGTATCGCCAAACAGTCCTCGAGGATGTGTGGAGCTACTCACATGAACTCAGGATACAGACTGAATTCGCTGACCGCGTCAGTTTGACGGCTGGCGTTTTTCTCTTTAACGAATCGAGACAGCAAAACTACTCATTGACCAACAATACGCTTCGCTTCACGCAGGCTGCCGACTACGGCGATCTTGCGATCGCGACACCAACTCCACCCAATTTGTCTCTCATCGGTCTGGGCGACGTTGACTTTGGCCTGGGCGGCGCAAGCTTCTTGCAACTGCTGGGCGCTCTCACCGGTCTCCAACAGGCGCCCGTTACCATGGATAGTGCTGGCCCAGGTGAGCAGGTCGCTGGCCTGTGGGGCGGTAGCGAGGACCTCTATCGTCACAAAAACCGCGTGGGTAATGAGCAAACGGCATTTTACGCTCAAGCGACGATCGACATGACCGATCAACTGTCGCTAGTCCTGGGGGTACGCCATGCGGAAGATGACAAAGACGCACTAGAAAGACGCTTCGCGTACTACGAACTCCCTGCGGCGGCCTCTGGTGCTGCGGGATTGCTGGCAGGGTTATCCACGTTACCCGAGGCCATCATGCCACTCCTTGGCTATGCTGAAACGCCGAACATGGTGGCCAATGCGGCGCCCTTTGGTGCACTGCCACCTGAGGTGAACCCGTTTGGGCAGAATCTACTGTTTGCACTCTACTCAACTGGAGCAGTAACACCGCTATCCCTCATCAACATGGCGATGGGTCGAGCGACGTTCACTGGCGATCCCACCAATCCGATTGCGCCTAACTGCGAGATCACCAACGCAAATTGCACAACGCCCCTCATGCTCCAAGGCGTGCCTGTATCTCTCGCCTGGAACGTCACGGATCAGGATTCTTGGTCGGATAGCAACTTCCGGGTCAATCTCGACTGGACGCCAAACGATGACACCTTGATGTACTTCTCGGTTACAACGGGATATCGAGCAGGCGGCTATTCCCTTGGGGTTTTAGATGCAAGAAACCAGAACGCAGGTGAAGGCTGCGTTAATACAGGTTTTTATATCAACTGCTTGAGCCCAGTCTCTTATGACAAAGAAACGGTCATGGCATACGAGATCGGCTACAAGGGCACGCTCGCTGATGGTCGGGGTCAGGTGAATGCGTCGATCTATCGATATGACTATGAAGGTTACCAAGATCAAATCGATACCTACGACACTGCTCAGAACCGCTCAGTCGACACGGTGACCAATGCGGGTGATGCCGTGAATCAGGGCTTCGAAATCGAGGTCAATTGGCTTCTCGGCGATTACCTCACCGTTGGCGGCAATTACAGTTATACCGACACTGAGTATTCGGAGAGTTACCTTGTCACTGAGCGGGATGACCCCTCTCTGCCCAACTCGCTGTTCCAGTATGCATTGAACCCAGACGGATCTCGCGTAACCACGGCGACGGGCTTCGCCTTCAACCTTGATGCCTATATTAGGCAAGTCCAGGGCAACCCCCTAAAGCGCATCCCGAAACATAAGGGCGTGATTTACGGGACTTACGACTTCCCTATGGAGAGCGGCACGCTGTCGTTTAATGCGACGGTAGGCTACACCGGGGAGTATTGGAGCAGTGCGATTCAGCGCGAACTTGACCGCGTGCCATCGCGGCACCGCGTTGACCTGAGCGTCAACTGGAAGGCAGCCAGCGAGAAACTTGTCGTCCGAGCGTTCGTTGATAACCTGACGGATGAGCGGGTCTATCGAGGTTTTGGGACGGCGACCGAAAGCAGTAACTACCGTCTAACCGGTGAGCGTTTGTATCCTCGCTACTGGGGCATCGACGTGACTCGCCGATTCGGTGGTTAAACAAAATCTGCCCCTCTTCTCATCGTGAGTTGAGGGGCGATTTTTTTCCCTTTCCCTCCAAATTTCTGATCTCAGGTACTTGGCAACTCACACCCGGTTGACTCCTCTCTTTTGCTAATCCGCTTTACCGACCTGACCCGAAATCGGGTCTTAACACAGCAAGCAAAATGAACTACGAGGAAGCGTCTCTGTATGTGGTCTTGCTTATTAGCAACTGATAGCGCTGGTTAGCGAGAGGAGCATGCCACTCATTTGATCTAGGTCATTCAAAACTCAACGTAGCGCAAGACACTAAGACCCCATATTTGCCATTTTTACTGTCAGTGGATTTGGGTCACTCCGTGCGGTTGTTGTCCATTCAAAACATGATAAGCATCCAGCCTAGCGCTACGCGCCCGACAACGGGCTCGACGCGAAAGCAGCGAGAAAAGCTAACATTCAATTGCTAGATATGAAGCCGCGCCGGTCAGTCGTAGCTTTTGACTCATTGATTCGAATCGCTATACTTATTGATGCGCCGATTTGAAATCAGCTTGCGGGCGCGTTAGAAATGCCGCTAAAGAGTCAAACCTACTTTAGCGAGCAAGGCTGAGTAGGTTTTTTTTTGCCTGGACGGACGACATGCCAATTAACATTCCAGATTCCCTACCCGCTGCGCTCGCGCTGCGCGATGAGAACATCTTTTATCTGACCTCCAGTCAAGCAGAAGTCCAGGACATTCGTGAGCTCAGAATTCTGATCCTGAATCTCATGCCCAAGAAAATCGAGACGGAGCTCCATCTACTCCGCATGCTGTCCAATAGCCCCCTTCAGACCCATATTGAGTTGCTCCGAATCGACGACAGACCGAGCAAAAATACGCCGGTTTCGCATATGGAGACCTTTTACAAGGATTTCGGCGCCATCAAGGACGACCACTTCGACGGCATGATCATTACCGGCGCACCGCTAGGGCAAGTTCCCTTCAGTGAGGTGACGTTCTGGGACCCGCTTTGCGAGATCCTGGAGTGGACGGAAACCCATGTCACTTCAACTATGTTTTTATGCTGGGCAGTTCAAGCTGCTATGTTCCATTTATACGGCAAGGACAAAGCGGTTTTGCCCGAGAAGCTATCGGGGGTATATCCCCACCAGCTGCTAAAGCCCTTGTCTCCCATTGTTCGTGGTTTTGATCACGAATTCCAAGCGCCTCACTCCAGGTATGCCGAGGTTCCCATCCAGGCCATTGAATCGGTACCTGAACTTGAGATTCTTGCAGTATCAGAACAAGCAGGGGCCTACTTATTTGCCCACCAAAGCGGCAAGCATTTATTCGTCACCGGGCATTCAGAGTACGAGCCTGATTCGCTCAAAAACGAATACTTGCGAGACGTTGAAGCCGGCGCGAACCCCAAGGTTCCTCACAACTATTTCCGAAACGACAATCCAGCCAACGACCCAATCGTGACCTGGAGAAGCCACGGCAGTCTTTTATTCTCGAACTGGTTGAATTACTTCGTCTATCAGCTAACGCCTTTTGATCTCAGCGATGTCGGGCGCGTTCGGATGGACCCTCCTATCGAATTGGTTTAGTCTCCCTCGCCACTGCAGGGGGACAGACCAAAACGCTTGAGTCATACCAACGAACAATCCGCGAGACTCACCAAAGGATCAGTCCCTAGGGGCCTACTGCGCCTGACTTTACCCATGATTTTAGGTATCTCGTCGAGCCTTGTCGCTGGGCTTGCGGAGACGTACTACATTAGCTCGCTTGGCTCGATCCCGCTCGCTGCTCTTGGCTTCACTTTCCCCGTTACGGCCGCCTTAATGTCTATCACGCTGGGAATCTCGATTGGTATGTCCTCGGTATTGGCAAGAGCCATCGGTAGTGGCACCGATGAGCCCGCTCATGTGATTGCAACCGGCGGTATGATTCTGGCTGGCATCATGATGCTCATCGTTTCCATGATCGGTATCGCATACCTAAATCCTTTGCTCGTGGCCCTTGGGACTAACCAGGAAACTCGCCCTCTCGCCAGCGATTATCTGCTCTGGTGGTTTGCAAGCCTCTTTTTCATGGCGCTCCCCAGCGTCGGGGCCAACGCTTTAAGGGCTACCGGCGACGCAAAAGTGTCCAGCGTTATCATGGTATCGGGCAGCGTATTGCAGATCGCATTAGCGCCCATCTTTGTGTTCGGTTGGCTTGGGCTACCTGAACTTGGCATGCCGGGTGCCTCAATCGGCAATTTCTGCGCCCGCGTGCTCGTTTGTTTAGCGACGGTCTATATTCTCGTTAACCATCATCAATTGATCCGCATTGGGCAGACCAGACTACGGGAACTAGTATCCATTTGGCGCCGCATTCTTGCGGTGGGGCTTCCTGCCACCGCTACGAACATGATTGGGCCTTTATCAGCAGGCCTCATCACCGCATTGCTGGCAGAGTACGGGCAGGAGACGGTTGCAGGATTTGGAATAGCGAGCCGACTCGAGGGACTCGTGGTCATTCCCCTTTTTGCTTTGTCCGCGAGCATCGGCCCATTTGTCGGGCAGAACTGGGGCGCCAAGGCCTTTGACCGAGCCAATGAGGCGATGCGCCTCACCTTCCAATGGTCGCTCCTGTGGGGAGCAGTCGTCGCCGCCTTGCTTTATTTACTCCGTTACCCACTAATCCATCAATTCGACTCGACCCCTTCTGTTGTCGAAGTTGCTGCCGATTACCTAGTGATTTTGCCCATCAGCTACGGCGCCTGGGGCATCATCATGATGACCTCGGCTATCTTTAATGCCCTGGGTCACCCACTCCGCTCGACAATACTCTCCATCGCAAGAATGTTAGTGATTTATCTGCCGCTCGCTTACCTCCTCAGCGGGTGGTTTGATGCTATGGGCGTGTTCTTGGCTGCCGCAGCAGCGAATGTGATCGTGGCGACCACGGGTTACTTTTGGAACCGAGCAACGTTTGGCGTCAAACCGGATGAAGTAGCGGAGCGGGCGTAAGTGAATGGGCTTCCAGCATGTCAGCCGCATAGGTAACGAGTCCCGACAACATGGAGGGGTTGCTATGCGCAAGTCGCAAACACGCCTCAGCCATGTGCTCTACAGGCGTGACCCGCTCAGCAGGTGTATCCTCGTTAATCAGCTTATGGTGCATGACTCCGGGGGTTGCGACCAATCCTGGTGAAATCACATTAACGGCAATCTTGTCATCGACCACCTCTGAAGCCAGCCCCGTGCTCATTCGTTCCAGCGCAGCCTTGCACATACCGTACACCGTGCCCCCCCTTGCAGGCCCTTCGAGCTCTGGATGAATCGCTGCGTGAGAACTTACGTTGATGATCCAACCCCCACCTTTCTGCTTCATGCCAGGCATCACCAATTGGGATAGGTGAAATGGCGCTTCTACTTGCACCCCAAACATCAACTGAAAATGTTTCTCGCTAAAAGACTCCACGTGGCGAAAATAGGTTACCGCAGCGTTGTTGACCAGTATGTCAACGTAGCCAAACGCCGCCTCTGCCTCATGAATGGTTCGCTGACGGTCATCGGCGCGCGCGAGGTCAGCTTGTATTGCTAACGCATCACCACCCGCCGCCCTAATTCGATCTGCCACTTCAGCCACACCGCCCGGGAATTGGTGGTCACCATCGTGTAAGGTACGCGCGGTCACAATCACCTTTGCGCCCTCAGCCGCATACCGGTAGGCGATCGCCTCTCCAATGCCACGACTGGCTCCTGTAACCAGGGCCACCTTGCCTGCTAGCTGTCCGGTTCGATTGACTGCACTCATCCACGCGTCCCCTCTTAGCAAAGCGACCTTATCTCACTAAATAACGGAGCATTGCAACCTGTCGCAACGGAGCCGCATGGAAAGGAAGCGCACGCGTTATTGCGCAACTACTCCACTCAAGCCAAGCGAAATCTTGCACTGCTGAACCGAACTTCTGCCACGCTCGCTGAACCCTCTCGAAGACTACTTGCTATGCAAATTCCGCGAAGCCTTTTTCGCCCTGAGGCAGTTCGCCAATACCTGACCGCAGCCCATTTGAGCCCTGAAACTCACTTTCAGAAAAGATCAAGCTGGCCAGCATGGATCATAGCAATGGGAGTCATCATGGGTGCAGCGCTGATTCCCATTCCTCGGCACACAATCGTACAGGGTCAAATTCAAGACCCAAAGCAACGGACTCTGCGGGCGCCTTTCAATGGCCAAGTGACTCACATTAAAGCTACAAGTGGAGTGTACTTCGGGTCAGGGGACCTTCTCGCTGTCATAGAGCGAGACAGGTCCCCAGTGCTTCAGCAACGCTTCGAGGCGATTCGTCACTCACTCAGCATCCTTGATAACCGGTTACTAGAACTCGAGGAAGCCGCTCATCTAACGATTAGGAACCACGAGGCGACGACGGAATCACTGACACGCTCCATTACACAGATCAAACCCAGACTAACCAATTTCGCTCGACTGTCAGCGGAGTACGAAGCACCCGTTCGCGCCCTCAAGAAGGCCAGAGCATCAGGGCTGATTACTCCGCTGGAATACATTGCACGCTACGAGCGAGCCCACCAAGTCATTGACCGAAGGGCAGCGCTTCAGACCAGCCTGATTGAACTCAAAGCACAACTGGCAGCGCTGCCTTTTCAAACAAAAGAGCGATTGGGCCGATATAGGCAACAACAACGAGTCCTCCAGGCCGATCGAACTGAATTGAAGCGACAACTAGGAGAAACACTGGCCTCGCTTCGTCACCCCATCAGCTTAGACCATCCCTCTCTGGTCACCACTCTGCATGTGGGCAGAAACGAAGTCGTTTTCAAAGGACAACCCCTTATCACAGTGACCCCTACGCCGCTGGCTTTATCGGCAAGCTTTGTCGTTCCAACGAATCTGCTGAGTGGAATATCACTCGGATCTGAGTTGCAGCTTTCACGAGCAAATCAAGACACAGAGATCATTGAATGGATCAACGCCCGAATCGTTCGTATCGAGCACAGCCTTCCCGTATCCGCGAGTTCACTCGATTCCTCGCCGCACTTGGAACCGAGAGGCAGAATGACCCTCGAGTGGGATGACGGGCAGGCGATTAAGGGCGCTCAGTTAAGTCCAGGGGAATGGGTCACCGCTAGCCTGCCTCATCCTGAATTCACTGCGGTTCAGTGGATACTGGATACATGGACCAGTTGGACCCGCCACTGGTATTGATTCTGAGTGGTCAGTGAGATGTTTCGTTACCCTTTTACTCACTCCAAACTGCCAGCGAGCTTGCGTCAACGACATTCATCGGATTGCGGCCCAACTTGTCTCGCCATGGTGGCGCACTATTTTCACCCTCCCTCAAGCGAGCTCACCAACCTACCCGCGGTAGCGCACCCTGCAACCGCTGCAGAAATGGTCGATTTGGCAACGCTTGTTGGCTTATCGGCCAGCCCATGCAAAGTCGCCATGGACGAGCTTGCTCGCCTAAAAAGTCCAGTCATTCTGCATTGGAACCTCGATCATTGGGTGGTCCTTTGGGCCGTTACGGCAAACGGCTATCTCATCGACAATCCAGCCATTGGGCGAGCTTGGGTCTCAGCCAATGAAGTAAATCGCGCCTTCTCAGGTATCGTCATCGTATGTGAACCAATCGATGCATCTCACCGTCTTGATACACACCACAGAGGTGATAGCACCCATCAACACATGGTCAGCCGCCAGAAGAGTGCACTCCCTAAGCACTCCAAACCTTGGACGTGGCTGTCCGGATGGACCCTCATCCTTGCAACCTGCCAGCTGACCACACCATTCATCTTGAAAGCCATGATCGAGTGGGTTCCGATCTCTCAACACTGGGGACTACTCGCGTGGTTAGTCTTTCTCTTCGCTTTGGGCCAAGTCATGGCCGCAGTCACAGACCGGCTCGTTCGCCAGTCGACAGTGGACCAATTGACGCCCGAAACTTCGTCAAACCCGATCCGTGTAGCAACTCATGATTCGGATGAGGCGCGGATGTCTTCTCTTAGTGGGAAACCAATAGCATCCGCCATAACCGATGAATCGATTGGTAGAGACTCGCCCTATTCGGTGCAAAGCGAACGTGAACAGGTTGAGCTCAATTCATCACTGGCAGACAAGGATCGATTGAGCGCCTACGCCCTCGTCATCCTTCCTGTTGTAACGATTGTGATGGGCTCCCAATGGATCATTACCATTCCCCTGCTTGCATTAGATGCCGCACTCATTGCATTGACGACCCGCCGTCACGCTCGCAAACAACAGCGACTGAACAATGACGAGCAGCAAAAGGCTGCAACCCTTGATGCTGATCGCAAGGTGCTATGGCATCACCACGTGACCCGGTCTGGCCTAGATTCCATCAAAACGCTAGCAGGCGCGCGAGTCCAGACGCTGAACGCGTTATGGCGCTCTAGCTATCTTTCGCTTCAATTAGCGAGAATCAACGACGATACCCAGCAAAGCATCGTATCCACCATCGCGCGGTCATTATTTTTGGGATCAATCGTTGCTGGCTATGCCATGGGCAGCATTAGCATGGGTACGTTCTTTGTACTCACTCACTATCAGGCAATCTTTCGGCTGCACCTCGAGAACTTTGTTCGTCACACCCTGTCCACTCCATCGGAGCAGATACAAGTTGTACGCAGCCCGACGAGCCAAACGAGAGAACGGGATGCTGTCCAGATGCTCCCTCGAGACCATCGCATCAATCTCGCTCCAAAACGGCTAATCCCACGCGACGGCCAGAATAACAGTCTTGACGAGAGCCATAACAACGTCCCGAACAAAGCCTCTAACAAAAACGGCGCAACAGATACTGCTGCTCGCGTGGCTTGGCTTGATACCAAGAAACTACCGTTCACCATCCACCAGGCGCTCGATCAATGTGATCGACGCCTGCTTTTTGATCTGGCCGCGCAAGTACACACTCCGGATGAGCAATTCCAATCGCGCTGGACGATCTGCAATTTCGAGCTACCGCTGACCACGGCAAGCGTGATCGATCAACTGTCCGTTTTCGAACTGGACCCAAACATAGACAGAGCGTGGCAGAGCCTCGCATCTGTTGGCATTGATCAGCAGGTTCGTGCTTTGCCTTATGGCCTCAACAACAAGGTTAGTGTTACGGGATCGCCATTCTCACAAGAATCACGCGCGCGCTTCGCACTCGCAGTTGCTATCTATCACTCACCGAAGATCCTGTTCATTGACCATCGAAAACAGCGGTTTTCAAACGCAGAAATTTCTGAATTGATAGCAAGTATTGGTGTGCTCGTTCCGCTTACCATCTACCTCTCCGCAATCGAGCTCGACGAACGGACTTTTACGGATCAGTCAATTCAGCACTTTGAGGTGCTCGAGCCGTCAGTGGAATAACCAGCGCCAACCAAATCAACACGAATGCCAACGCAATCATCAGGTAATAATTCATCATCGCAATACCAAGTTTCTGCAGACCGAGCACGACGAGCGATGATCCCCCCTTCCCCGTGCGATAACCAAAAACGTCAATAAACTCCTTGGCTCGATATCGCGCCGAAAAGCTGAGCGGCAAGTAGATGAGTTCCTTTGAGGCCCTAAACAGCGAGTAATCAAACATCTTAAACAAGAAAAACGCCGCTCCAACCGATACTACCGAAGGATCAACTATCGCCCACAAAATGACAGCGGAATGAACCAGCGGCATTAACAGGTGAACCACCCTCAATGCCAAGAGCGATAAGAGAAGCGGGGTCAAGACGAACTGGAATGTGACAGCAGCACTATTTAAGTAAAACCAAAATTGCCCTTGGAACGCCGTCTCTTCGTCGGGCCGACCAGCAAATGCTTCGGACAGCAGGCCTTGAAACTTGAAATCAAGCACCGCAGCGATGATCTGGGTTGCTAGGACAACGGCCAATAGTGCAGCGAGTTGTTTGGATTGCGTAATGGTCTGCCATCCCAACGGGTCCGCCGTGCTCACTGGAACACTTGCCGCGGCTGGTTCAACGCTCGTTTGCTCTGGCTGAGGTTCACCGAAGCGAGCATACGTGCGGTTGGCCAGCCAAGCCGAAGGAAGCAGAGCCAATGCTGCCAGTGGTATGAGCAAATCGGTACCGAGCGGGACCGCGAGCTGAGCAACCGCCCACCCGCCGGCGACACTACCTAGTCCTGCGACACCCGTTATCGGCCCATTCAATCGCTTTGCCGCCTCAGGCGTGAACCTTGAGTTCATGTAGCTCCAGTATTGTTCAATGAGGAGGACCACATAAAATTCTTTGACCAAAAAAAGAATGGGCGTCATCCAAACCATTCCCGCTCGGTACAGCGCCCAGGCCACTAAAATAACGCCCGCCGCTACAAGCGTGGTGGTGTTTAACGTGCGTCGAGGTCCGACTGCCGAAAGCAACCGCCCGTAACCCAACACCCCTACAAACATGACGAAGGGCATCGCCGCCATCACCATGGGGAGGTTCTCCGCTCCATAGGTCTGCTTAAACAACACCGTGGAGGCGGAGCGCATTAACTCATAGCCTGCGAGCGTGAACATCGCGGTGGATGCCATCATCAGCGCTAAGCGGATGTGGTCACGCATAGTTTTGATCCCTCATTTCGGCCTCTTTCCACAAGATTAGTGCTTAGCAGGAGTGATCCCACTTTTTTCCCATTTTACCGTGCTGAAACTTGAGTTAGGTGCGGGGCTATCCAAAAAAATTGGGTGCCATCAATCGTTAGAGGACACCCTTAAAGGGTGCCACGTTCGCCCACCGTCAGCCTCAAATTCTCTGCACCGCTTACCTTTCATCAAAAAGACAGGGCAAATGACCAACGCAGACAAAACGAACAGCGCCCAAGAGAAAAGCGCAGGAAGCACTCAAGCACAGCGAGCAACCCATGCCTAGTCAATCCATCTAGATTTCCAAGTAACGTAAGATCAGCCGGCTCGCTTGGTTAAAGCAAAAAGGGATCGGCAGACGTCGCTCGGTCACACCATTTTTAGGCGTAACCACTTAAATCTAGGACACCCGAAAGCCCATCCCGTATACTCCACCAACTTAAGCCATCGACTGACATTTCAATGACCAAGCCTGATCTAAAACCCAACAATCCCTGTTTTTCATCAGGGCCCACCGCCAAACGACCGGGCTGGAACCTAGCGCAGCTTCAGACCGATTCTCTCGGTCGATCGCATCGAGCAAAAGGACCAAAATCTCGCCTCGCAGCCGTAATCGAGCACTCGAAGCAGATCCTCCAAGTTCCTGATGACTACGTGGTCGGAATTGTACCGGCATCGGACACCGGTGCCTTTGAAATGGCGATGTGGACATTGCTAGGCGCACGAGGCGTCGACGTTCTCCATTGGGAGAGCTTTGGATCCGGATGGAAAACAGACATCGAGAAGCATCTGAAACTCGATGACGTACGTTACTTTGGTGCCGACTATGGCCAGCTACCCGATTTATCTCTGATCGATACGAAAGAGCGGGATGTGGTCTTCACCTGGAATGGCACAACATCCGGTGTACGCGTCCCTGATGGCCAGTGGATCGCTGATGATCGCAAAGGATTAACCCTCTGTGATGCAACCTCGGCTGCATTTGCGATGGAATTACCGTGGGAAAAGCTCGATGTTGTTACCTGGTCCTGGCAAAAGGTAATGGGTGGGGAAGGCGCTCACGGAATGCTGGTGTTATCACCCAAGGCACTCAATCGACTGGAGTCATTTACCCCCGATCGCCCGCTGCCCAAAATCTTTAGGCTCACCAAAGCCGGAAAGGTCACCCTCGATCTTTTTGAAGGCTCGACCATCAACACTCCATCGCTACTCGCAGTCGAGGATCACATCGATGCGCTTCTTTGGGCAGAGCGCCTTGGCGGCCTAGAGGGGCTCATTCAGCGCAGCCAGAAGAATCTTTCGGTGATCGCGAAGTGGGTCGAGAACGCCGATTGGGTCACCTTTCTAGCGGAGAGTGAACCCACGCGATCAAACACCGCCATCTGCCTGAAAATCATCGACCCGCGATTTGTCGCGCTATCGAAAGATGAGCAAGGCGCCTTCGTCAAGCGTTTGACTGGCTCACTCGAGAGTGAAGATGCAGCTTATGACATCGCGTCCTATCGAGATGCGCCTCCGGGACTACGTATTTGGGGCGGCGCCACTGTGGAATCAACTGATCTTGAAACACTAACCCAATGGCTAGATTGGGCTTTTGAAGCAACGCTCCGCTCGCTGTAACCATGAAACGATTACTTCGCTATGTGACCAATGCCGCACTGCTGCTCGTCACGACATCGACGCTCGCAGACAAACTTCAAGATCAAATTCACTTCCTGATCCCTGCCGGCCCAGGGGGTGGATGGGATTCAACCGTACGAGCGGTTGGGCTCGCCATGGACCAAGGGGGGATCGCAAAGCAAGTCACTTTCGAAAACTTGTCAGGAGGAGGTGGCGGGCGCGCACTAGCCAAATTTATCGGGAACCCTAATCGGTACAGGGATGCCCTCTTAATTAGCTCGACACCCATCATCGTGCGATCTCTGCAGGGTGTATTCCCGCAAACTTTCCGCGACTTACGGCCTGTTGCTAGCGTCATCAGCGATTACAGCTGCTTCGCGGTCCACCCAGATTCAGGTATTCGATCATTTGAGGATTTAGTAAAGCGCTTTAAGCAGGCACCCAGGCGCACTCTCGCTGGCGGCGGGTCGGTTCGGGGTGATACGGATCACTTCGTACTCGCTCGGGCTCTGCAGTTGGCCGGCATAGATCCGTTAGAGGTTCGTTACCTCGCCTACGATGGCGGCGGCCAAGCAGCCGCTAGTCTTGCGTCCAAAGAAATCGATGTGTTGTCTACAGGATTCAGCGAGGCAATCGGCCAACATAGAGCGGGGCTGCTCCGGATCATTGCTGTGACAGCTGAGCGGCCTGTTGCGTCTGCGCCGGGCATTCCTACCCTCGTTGACCAAGGCTTTGATTTGACCTTTGCCAACTGGCGCGGCTTCTTTGCCCATCAGACGACCAGCGACGCGTCCTACGATAGGTTGGTTCAAACGCTTAAGGCAGCCGTAGATTCAAGCCACTTTGACGCCATTCGCAAAAAGAATGGCTGGCAACCACACTTCATCGCTGGTGACGAGTTCACGACTTTCTTAACGGATCAGGAGACTCAAATCAAAGCGCTTATGGAAACCGTGGGTTATTTGGAGGCCGAATCAGGGTAAGCTGGCCGGATGAAATCCTGGCTACCGACGACGCTGCTACTGCTGTACTTCACCTACTACGTTTTTGCCATCCAAGACATTGAATTGGACCCGTGGTCCGTGGGCGAACTCATGACGGCCCGCACCTTACCTTCGATCGTAGGGGTCATCGCACTTGCAGTTATCATCATTCAGATAGTCAAAATCCTGCTACAGCGACCGCGATCCCGATTAAAGGTTGAGACGCGCATCGACAAGGCTGTTCAATCTGACCCCGAGGCGCTCGTCCCGACACCGGCTCGGATCGCGCCCCTCGCAGGGACTGTCTTCTCCTTTGGGCTGTATGTAGTCTCAATCGACGTGCTCGGTTTCACCCTTGCAAGTATGGGCTTTCTTACCGCTACAGCCTGGATCCTTGGCTACCGACAACCTCTTGGCTTCATAGGCGTCTGCATTGGTGTGCCACTGCTCTTGGCGGGACTGTTCACTAGCATTGGTATTTATCTACCTGCTGGCACTTGGATAGGGGGGCCTTAATGCTCGAGGGCCTAATGATCGGTGCGGGAACCGCGTTCTCTGGCTTTAACCTCCTTCTCATTGCCGCGGGCTGCCTATCGGGCATGTTGATCGGCATGCTTCCTGGTCTGGGCCCCATTTCCGCCATCGCTCTACTGATCCCCGTGAGTTACGCTCTGGCGCCTGAGAGCGGCATCATGATGCTTGCTGGCGTTTATTACGGCGCAATTTTTGGTGGCTCGACTTCGTCTATCTTGCTGAATGCTCCTGGGGTCGCTGGAACAGTCGCGACTGCCTTTGATGGCTATCCGATGGCTCGTGAAGGACGGCCAGGAAAAGCCTTGGCCATCGCCGCTTATGCTTCGTTCATAGGTGGAACCGTCGGCGTGATGCTACTAATGGTCCTCGCACCACAACTTGCTGAGTTCGCCCTGGCATTTCAGTCCCCGGAATATTTCATGCTAATGGTTTTAGGCCTGTCACTTGTTTTCGCATTCGCCGAGGAAGGTGATCACCTAAAAGCACTGGCCATGGTGCTGCTTGGTCTTAGCCTTGCTACGGTTGGAACAGATCGGGCTTCTGGTTTGCCCAGATTTACCTTTGGATCAATGGAACTCATGGATGGCATTAGCTTTCTCGTCCTTGCGATGGGAACATTCGCAATGACCGAGGCGGTTTATATGGCTGCCAAAGCTAGATCGCAGATAGAGCGAGGGCCCTCGTTTGGACTGCGCTCATTGGCGCTTGGCCGAGCAACGACCAGCACCATGGCACCAGCTGTCGGCAGAGGGTCTATCCTCGGGTTTTTCGTTGGAACGTTACCCGGTGCTGGGGCGACGATGGCGTCCTTTTTGGCCTATGGATTAGAGAAGACCTTCCCGAAACCATCCGAGACGCCGATGGGTCGCGGCAATGCCCGAGGGTTGGCAGCTCCCGAGGCCGCCAACAATGCGGCTTGTACGGGCTCCTTCGTCCCGCTTTTGACCTTAGGCATCCCCGGTTCTGGAACGACCGCCATCTTACTCGGTGCTCTCATTGCTTACGGGATCCAACCTGGACCGCAGCTTTATATCGAAATGCCAAGTCTGTTCTGGTCTGTCGTTATCTCGATGTATATCGGCAACTTAATACTTCTCTTTCTCAATCTACCGCTGATTCCCTACATTGCTCGCATACTCATCATTCCCAGATCGCTCCTCGCGCCACTTATCCTAATGTTCTCGGTCGCCGGCGTTTATTTGGTCTCCTTTAACTCTACCGATCTCTTCATGCTAGCCGGGATCACCGTCTCCGCGCTGATACTCAGATGGGGAGGTTACCCCATGGCGCCATTGCTGCTAGGGTTCATTCTGGGTGGGCTGCTAGAAGACAATCTCCGCAGAACGCTCATGCTGAGCGACGGTGAACTCAATTTCTTTCTGGAACGTCCTGCGTTTATAACCCTAGCCGTCATCACGCTGCTCATTATCCTGCTGCCCATGGTGCGTGGCTTGCTGAGCAGAGCGTCAGGGACAAACGCACAATGAACCTTGATGAATGGGGATTTACGCACTGGCTCGATCGAGTTCCAAGCAAAGAGCGAGCCCATCTGCCGACAGATTTAAACAGCTTTGGGCGCATTACCGGTGTCCACCGCAAGCGCATTGATGTCCAAACCGCTGCCGGTTTTGAAACCGTCGACTTTCAGGTCGCAAACAAAGCACTTCAAATAGCCGTTGGAGACTGGGTCGAGCTCGACACTCAGCCAGACAAAAATCTGACTATCACCAGTGTTTGCTTCAGAACCTCTTTACTATCCCGAATAGCCTCTGGGCCACGCAAGACGCTACAGCCGCTTGCAAGCAATGTAGACCACGTGTTCATCCTTGCCGCGATGGATCGAACGTTTAATGTGGCGCGCATGGAACGATTCTTGGCCGCGGCATGGGCAAGTGGTATCGAACCAGTGCTGGTGCTCACGAGAGCCGATTTGGTAGACACTGCTGAACCCTATGAGAACGCCATTCGAGCAGTCGCACTCGATACCCCTATACTCACAATCAACGCGCACGATGCGAGTGCCATCGAATTGCTACGGCCTTTCTTGGCACCAAACTACACAAACACCATGATCGGTTTATCTGGGGCGGGGAAATCTACCTTGACCAACACCCTGGCAGGAGACAACGTCATGACGACCCAGCCGGTGAGGTCATTTGACGATAAGGGAAGGCACACAACCACACGCCGACAGATGATTAAGCTGACTGAGGATCGAGGGTTGCTTATCGATTCGCCTGGCGTGCGCGAGATGCAAATCTATTACGATGCTGAAACCATTTCACGCGTCTTCAATCGAATCGAAGAAGCATCTATGCACTGCAAGTATAGTAACTGCCGACATGATTCGGAGGGGGATTGCGCTGTCAAGTTAAGGGCCGGCGACGATGCTGAGTTCAGGCTCAAATTCGAAAAATACAGGACCGTCAAGCGCATGGCCGTGTCGCCAATTCCAGATTATTGACTATTTATTGGCGCCAATCTGCTTTGAATTAACCCAACTTCCCTAAGACCGTGACTGCTTGTTTTCGCTTACGAAAACTAATCACTGATCCAAGTAAGCAGAGTCACTAACAAAAAACCGGCCTGAGCCGGTTTCTTTGTTTACTGACCGTTGAGTGAGCGGACTACCCTTCAAGCATCTCCTTCAGGGCTGCAAGCCGCCGCTTTTCTCCGGCGATGTAACGAATATACTGCCGGGATTGCTTTGCCATCTTGTCATCTAGCCTTGCTGCAGAGCGAAATGCGCTGGTAGCTAGATCCCAGTTCGACAGCTGCATATGCGAAATAGCGAGCCAGAAGTGCGCATCAGAGGGATCTTTTAACTCATCGTCCTCAAGTGCTCTATCGTAGGCTTTAACTGCTTCTTCGTGCCGATCTTGCTGAGCTAATGCCTGGGCTAATCGATAGAAAATATCGCCGTCTTCAGCAAACTCACTCGCCCGCCGCCATGCCTCGATGGCTTTGGACATTTCTTGAGCGAGAGTGTAGCAAGTGGCTAAAAGCCTGAGATTTTTCTCGTTCTGCTCTACGATGTCTGCATCGATTCCTGCCTCTAACACCGAAGCTGCCTCAAATGGAACCTCAGCATTGAGTAGACGCTGCGAGAGCATCACGATCTCTGAATCTTTATCCAGCAAGCCTTGGGCGTAGATCGCGTAGTAGGCTGAAAGCGCTTGATCATCCCATTCTTTTTCCGTGTACATCCCGGCTAAATGCATCCAATACTGTTTCTTTGGCCAGGTGACCACCATTCGTTCAAGCACGCGGATGACGTTATCAATGTCCTGAAGCTCGTTGTACAAGACGACCTGTAAATAGATCCAATTTTCCTTCGGATCCTTACCTTCTGCCTTGGACAAATTTTCCGTTTCGATGGCCCACTTCAGCGAGTCTCTGAATTCCTCCATCTGATAATGAGCAGTCGCCCGAAGGTAAGTGATCTGAGCCTCTTTGCGGCCCGTTAACGCCTCCCATTGGTCCATATAATTGAGAGACTTCCGATACTCTTCTCGCTGGTAGTACAGCTGAAACAATGCTCTCAGTGCATTCGTTTCAAGCGACTCCATGATGACACCCTGACGACCAGCTGCGAGCACTTGCTCGTAGGCATTAAGAGTGGCATCCATATCCTCGATGGTGTAGTAACCGAATGCCAGTAGGTTCCAAATCTGCGATAACTCATTGGAATTCAGTTTTTTCTTCTGCGTCAGTTCGAGGAGCAAATTAATGCCATCTCTTGGCGTCCCTTTAGGCTCTGGGGCAGGCTCCCCCTCCTCTCTGGGAATCGAGTCAGGGTCGATCATGATTTGCGCTTCAGAAATCTGCTTGTAGAGCGATTGGCTAATCGCAGGAACACGGCGGGTCTTTTTCTTCTTTTCTTCTTCCGCAACGGCAATGTTCCCAAACGACAAGGAAAAAACCGCTATAACTGCTACCGCAGTTGATACCAACCACCTCGCCTGCTTGAGGCCTACAACTAGATTTTCCATTCTATCCCTCTGCCAGCTCAAACTTGATTCTATTCTGAACACCCGCCGTCTCAACGGGGACACCGTCAATCACTTTTGGCTTGTACTTAAACTTCAAGGCAGCCTTCTTAGCTGAGCTGTCGAATACACTGTTTGGCTTATCCTCACACTCACCTGGATTTCGCGCATTCGGAATATGTGCACAGTTGGACACGACGATCGGATCCCGAACGGTACCCGCATCCGTCACCGTGAATTCAACGATCACCCAGCCAGCTAGCCCTCTGGATAAAGCCCGTCTTGGGTACTGAGGCGCCACTTTCACAATAGGCAAGTACTCACCGTCCGAAATACCAAACCCACCTGCACCCACTTGGACGTCAACCGACAAATCCACATTGGACATGTTGAAGCCGGTGTTATCAACGTTCACATTGAAGTTCTGGGGTGGAACGTCGGGTGGGGGCTCATCTGGGGGTGGCGGTTTCTTCGGTTTACGCTGTTTCGTCTCTACTTGCTGCTCCTGCTTGACGCGAACAAAGTCAACAAGGTTGCCGACCTTATCCTCGGTAAGCGCGCTATCTGCGCCTTGAATGAGGTACTGCATCAAGTAAAACAAACCCAGCGTCACGATGACGCCCACGATAGTTGATAGTCCTAATCGAATGACCGTTGCCATTGTGTTGCACCTCTATCTAGGGTTCTTCAGACGCAATTGCGACCTGCGTAATACCAATTTGTCTCGCCGAATCCATAATGGCCAATACCTTTTCGACCTTTGATACGGAGTCTGCCTGAATCACCAATCCCCCCTTGGGGTTCTCAGCGTGAAGGCGTTCCATCAGAGGGCGTACATTTCGCACGTCAACTTTTTTCTTGTCGATCCAAATGCCGCTGTCTGATCCAACGCCAACCAGCAAGGATACGGTCTTCTTCAATTCAGCCGTTTGAGTATCGGGACGATTAACTTCAACCCCTGTCTCTTTGATGAACGTCGCCGTGACGATGAAGAAAATAAGCATGATAAACACCACGTCCAGCATCGGTGTCAGGTCAGCAACTTTTTCTTCGGATTCCGTTTGTCTAGATCTTCGCATTACCTATCTCAGTCGATCTGTTTTGTTAATGGTCAGACGTCAAAGTGTCTTCTAGGAAGTGAGACTCTGTTTCTACCCGACTTGTCAGGAAAGAGTTAGCCAATACCCCCGAAAGCGTTGCAACCATTCCTGACATCGTTGGGATAGTTGCCGCCGAGACACCTGCGGCCATTGAGCGCGCGTTGCCTCCTGAGTAGGTCATCGCCTCGAACACTTGCACCATTCCAGTCACTGTTCCCAGGAGCCCGAGAAGCGGCAATAAGGCGATGAGGGTCTTAATAAGCCCCATATTCGCTTTAAGGCGCTCGCCAACTTCTGAAATTAAGCGTTCTCGAATCATACGAGCGTTCCAGGAGGTTCGCTCAGCGCGGCCCTCCCAGTAGTTCAAAGCGTCGATCACGTCTCGCTTGTGCTCACCTGATATGAACATAAATCGTTCAAAAATAATGGCCCACATCAAGAAAGTCGTGGCAGCGATCAGATACAAGACGTCGCCGCCCGCCTCCATGAAGGTCCTTATGGCAATGATTATCTCTTCGATCATTGATGAGCCCTACTCTTTACTTACCTGCGTTTTCAGCATGCTCCGCGATCAGACCACCACTTTGCTCATTGAGGATCTGCATAATTCCCTGGGCTCGACTGTTAACAAAGTAGTGCAGAAGAACCGTGGGGATTGCCACTACAAGACCGAGAACTGTCGTAATCAATGCCTGTGAGATACCACCAGCCATTGTTTTGGGGTCACCTGTACCAAACAAGGTAATTGCCTGGAAGGTCACGATCATCCCGATTACAGTACCCAGCAGCCCAAGTAGCGGTGCGACCATCGAGATAATTTTAATAAACCCGATGAACCGATTGATGCTGGGCTGCTCCTTGAGGATCGCCTCATCTATTTTGAGCTGCAGGGTTTCTGAATCTACACCCTCGTTTTCGCGATAGACATTGATGATTCTTCCAAGGGGGTTACCGCCATCCGGGCTGCCCGCACTTTTAGCCTGTGAAGATACCTTCATGCCAGTCAACGTCAGCGTAATGAACTTCGCCACTGCGATAATGACCGCAACAATCCCAAGGCTAATGATCACGTAGCCTGGCAAGCCCCCTTGATGGACTCTCTCCTCAATGGTGGGAACCTGAATTTGAAGCGCTAGTAGCTGTCCGCGAGTCGGATCCAATGCGAACGGCACAAATCCGCTGGAGGCGTCGGCTAGTTCGCCGGCTGAATCGACAAACCGAGCCTCTGGTTGCTTAGGCAGCTCCTTAATCACCTGGTTTTCGATGTCGTAAGCGACATACTCGCCTTCGCTGATCAAGTTAAACGACCCAATTCGGATGACTTCTTGAGTGACCTTCTCACCGCCCAGCTTGATGACTTCCGCTGAGAACTTAGAAACCTTGGATGACTCGGTCATTTCGCGTTGAAGCTCGTACCATAGCCTTTCGATTTCTTCGATAGTGGCCAGTTTGGAACTCTTGCCCATCGACGCTGCAAACTCGCCAAGCCACTCGCCTCGACCTGGTAGCTCTGCGCTGACAATTGAACCTTCGAGTACACCACGCGTATCCCCAGATACCTGTTGAAGTACTCCAAACAGCTCGCGTAATGAACCCAGGCGCTTAGCCAAAATCTCTTGCTTCGCCGCGATATCCTGCTCGTTCTTCTCGAACTGAGCCTCTAGACGCTCAGATCGAGCTTCCTCATTCGCTTGCTCACGCTGCGCGTCACGCACCGCTTGCTGCTGTCTATTTTTATCAGCAATGAACTCGCGCTCACGCTGCTCGTTGACGCGCTGGTTAACGACCTTTCCGTCTTTAACCAACTGCAACAGTTCAGCCAACGATTTTGCTTGAATTTCTTCTGCCTGGACTGTGCCAACCATTGATACCGCGAATGCGGCCGCTAATATCCATACCTTCTTCATGGTTACTCCCCTGCAGCTCTAACAGGCAATTTGACCAGATCGGCCGTCTGCGTTTTTCGTGCGATTCGCAGCGCATCCCTCACACCGGTTGTGAACTCATCGCCGAGAATGACCCAGTTCCTAGCCTCGTTATCCCATACACCGGTCATTTCGGCATCTGGAGTTTGAAAGACTAGTGCTACTCGACCCCACTTTAAGAGGTCCACCTGGCGCTGCGCACCGTCCAGCTCAATTACGTCGGTGTAGGCTTCGATCGTTGAGCCGTATTGGTTCTCGACCTGATAGGCCTGCAATACTTGGCTAAACTTCTCCGCAACGCTCACATCCGCTCGATCGAGTGTTTCCTGCAAGAAAACAATGCGCTCTTCACGCTCCTTGATCAGGAAAGGAATATCCATGGACACGAACTTATCGAGATTCGTAATCATTCTCTCGATCAGTGGTCCCATCTGCCGTTCAATAACAGTCACACTATCAATCGACTTCTCTAGCTCCGCTAGTTCCTGCTCCTGGTTCCGAATCAAGCGCTCCTGCTGCAGGTTATACACTTTCAGACCATCGACCACTTTCATGACTTGCTTAAATTCCGTTAGCAAATCACTTGTATCGTCTTTTACCTCATCGATGCGAAGCTGCGATGCGGCGCCTTGCTGCGTGGTCGCAGAACGAACTTCGAGTACTTCATTAAGAGACTGGGCGCTAGCCGCCGTGCCCCATAAGGCAGATACCAGCAACATCAGTGCTGACATCAGCCCCGATCCGGTTTGGGTTAGTTTCATGATTGTACCTATTTCAGATGGTTGCTCTGTTTTTAAACCGTTCGGTGCGACGTCCTCCCCATGAGACGAATTAACGCACTGCGCGAACGTCAACGAAGAATGGATAACGTGCCTCTTTTTGTCAAGGCAAGAAAGGGCTTGACGGGCAAAGAATTGTTACCCAAGAAACGGGCTGAATGACCATTCAATTATGCGACATACCCGCAGTGCGGGCGGCGGTTTAGCGCTCTGACTTCTAACGGGCGCGTTAGCAGACGCGTTCGAACTGCTGGCGGGTCAACGCTACCCTCTGGTGCTGATTATTTACTCCGCTTGGTCTTCGCCGAACAATACGGATTGGACCCTGTCGCTTGTGAAGTTTCCTTTTTCCACCAAGGCGCGCCCGACCTCAAACCCTCTCTGTACCGCAGAACGCGCTAGCAACCGCTCGTACCAACTTCTGACCTCGGGGTAATGCGCAAGATCGATTTCATGGCGCTGGTGTCGATAAACCCAAGCGACGATAGCGATATCAGCAATACTGTATTCGCCTGCAACGAAGTCTCGCCCTGTGAGTCTCTTTTCGAGCACTGCGTAGAGGCGCCGACACTCGGCCCGGTATCGTTCCTTGGCATAGGGCAAATCCTCACGCGCGTACTGGAGAAAATGATGCGCTTGCCCCGCCATAGGACCTAGCCCGCCCATCTGCCACATGAGCCACATTAGACAGTCTCGGTAAGCGCAGGCCTCAGTCGGGATGAATCGCTTACTCCAATCCCCGAGATAGAGAAGAATCGCGCCTGATTCAAACAGATGTACGGGAGCCCGCTCCCCGCCAACATAATGGGTCAGTGCGGGTATTTTGTGATTAGGGGATACCATGTCGAACCGTTCCTCATGCTGCTCACCTTCAGTGATATTGATCGGCACTACCTGGTAGTCCACCCCTAGCTCTTCGAGCATGATGGAAATCTTGTAGCCGTTTGGTGTCGGCCAAAAATAGAGATCGAAGATCGGACTCATTGGTCTCATGTGACTCTCCCCAGTGAATAACCGATCTCCCCTTGAAAATCGGCCTAGCGCTCTCCTTCAAACAAGCAGCGCTTGGATAACAGCAGTACTTCGATAAAAGCAGCGAGTCAAAAAAAGCCGGTTGGCGTGGGTAGCCTTAGTCGAGAGGCGCTAGACGAGAGTAGCAACAATCTAGCAAGCTCGGCTCACAGCGATTTAACTCGCCAAGACTCGGTCCGCGAGCTTCTAGCCCATATGCTCGGCAAAGAAATCAAGTGCTCGCTGCCTCGCCAAGTCAGCCGCGGCTTCATCAAAACTGGCTCGATGATCACAATTGAACCCGTGATCGGCATCGTAAGTGAAAAGCCCACAATCCGGGTAGGCATTACGAATCAGGTCGACATCACTCATCGGTATGTGCGCATCGAGTTCAGCAAAATGGAACTGGAGCGGTATATTTGGCGACTGCTCGAGTTGGGCCGCGATACCTCCCCCGTAATAGCTCACTGCGCAGGCAAGCCCCGAAACCTGACAGGCAGAGAGAAACGCCATCAAACCACCAAAGCAATAGCCGACTAATCCCACAGCACCACTGTCGCTGGCCGATTGGACGGTAGCCTGAATGTCCAGCAACGCATCGCTCACATCGAGCTTGCCTCTCGCGATTTCGATGCCCTGCATCATATCGGCGCCCGCGTAACCAAGCTCAATCTTCGGTTCGACGCGGTCAAATAGGGCTGGCGCCATAGCGCGGTATCCCGACCTCGCGTACCCATCCGCAACCTCTCTGATGTGCGCATTAACACCGAAAATTTCTTGAACAACGACAATTGTGCCCATCGGATTACCGTCCGGTGCCGCCTCATAGACTTCAAATGAATGACCATCCGAACTCGTTAACGTTGTTACCTGCCCCATACTGAATCCTCTTACTTTTAATCCTATGCTGCACTTTAGTACAGCCTACCTCGACCTTGACGAAACAGCGTCTTCTCTATTCAAAACACCGTGGCTCAAATAGCGGTGAGGTCCCCCGTGTAATAGTTCCAAAGGTCTAGTCCCCGGGCGGCGGAACCCGCCATCATTGGGTACAAGCTTTAACACTGCGCTGCATTGCACTCACCAAAGCCGGCGCCGGCAACCAATTCCACTCGAACCTGCCGCGCCAAGAGCGAATGAGCAGGCGAAAGCAACCTATCAATCGCTTCCCTTTGCCACTCAACTTCATCCCTCATAGCAGCGAATACGCACGGCCGTTTAAGCAGCACCATCATGCTAGAACGTTTTGCCGACCATAAAGCACTCCGTTAGGCCTTGAGCGTATAACGTACGAATTCACTTGGCAGCGAGCATTCATCCTCTTTTGACGTTACCACCGCCATTGACATTTCTTGGTTCAGGTAGGCCTCGGCGGCTTGCATCACCTGATTGGGAGTGACCGCTAAGATTGCTCGCCGAAATGCTCGTCTCATCTCTTCGCTGCGACCTTGAAGCCACTGATGATGAGCAGTCCTCGCCTCGCCTGCTGGTGAACCTGGCGCGTCTATACCGCTCACAATACTCAGCACGGCCTCCTCTACCTCCTGATGCGTCACAGGGTGCTTGTTGATCCAATCGCCTGCTGCACAAAAAACATCGAGTGTCTTAATAAGCTCTGGATCCCTATAGGAATAAAACCGGAACAGGCCTGTGGTCTGATCGTAGGAAGCGCCGCCGCCATAAGCGCCTCCTTGTTCACGGAGCACAGGGTGCAGATACTGCTGTGAAAGCACACGGGCGAGAATCATCAGTGCTGCCGCATCTGGGTGCTGCTCTCTCACGCAAGGCAAGCAGGCTGCTGAAAAGTTTGCTTGCGTTGAAGTGATAAACACCTGGGCCTGGGGGAGAAGTGATTCCTCGATATCCACCACTGGCATGTTTATTTCGGACCAACCCAGATGACGCTCGGACAACGAGGCGATAGCATTATCAAGTTCCGATGCGTCGCTCACCACCAACGCACTGAGCCTTGCGTTGGTCAAACGGCCATGCAGCCGCGCTAACGGTGCGCTGAGCTGCTCTATCGCGCCCTGCTCGACCAAGCGACACCAATCATCGTAGCGAGCAATGCTACCCAAGCCAGACAATTGATGGTTCCTTGCAGACAGTCGAGACCAGGCTCCACACGCCGCTAACATGGCAAGACTATGCGCGTTCTGAACGACCCCAAGCGATTTACGCGATCTAATCTGCTGCAGGATCTGCGAGATACGTGACCACTCGTCAAGCCGCAGCTCGTGAAACGTTTCGAGGAGCAATGAAGACATATCCTGAAGGTGGCGCACGAGGCCTCGGGTGCTGAGGACCGCGTAGCCGGTAGCCTTGCCATCCTCTTCGAGCGATCGCAGTACGCTGTATGCTGATATTCCCCCGCAGGTCGCCAATTGCCGCTCCTGACTGGCCAAATAATCGTTGGCGCCGACACCAAGCTCACCCCAGAGCTGAGACAACAGCGGCAACGTCGACCACTCGTCTGCATCTAGGGCGGGTAAAGGGGCTAACAACTGCTCATAAACCAGTCCATTGCATCCCGCTGCGTAGCCTGTGAGCGCGCCCTTCACCATAGGTTGGGGGTAGGTCTTGTCTGTAGGGACATCGCTCAAACCTACCTTAGGCAAGCAGGCTAAGTTCTCTGGACTGAGCTGTCTTTCATTCAGGGCCGCGGATTGAGAAATCACGTGCGTAACATCCCGCTCCGTCATTGCGCTCCGCGCCTGGCTTAATTTCTCTCGCTCAGCCGCTGCCTCTGCTGCAGCAAGCTGCTCGTCCATTCCAAGACTAAGCGACAGCCGGTGCGGATTATCGATCAACTCTTTTTGAATCCAATCACTAACGAAGCTTGTCCCCTTTTGGGCAAGTGCGGCTCGAAGGCTGCTGAGTGCGCGATCAAAATCCAGCAAGCCGACCGGATCTCCACGGTGGACCACAGCTGATAGGCTACTGAACATCACCTGCAAGCCGTAAGGCATGCCATCACCACCAAGCTCCCGCTGAGACAACTCCAACTGATGCAGTGCAGCCTCTATTCGATCAATAGATATGCCGTCCCGCACGATCGATGCCAAACAGTCCATGACGAGCGTCTCAAAAGATTCGAGCGCTGCCTCATCCGCCATCTCAAGCCCGCACAGAAAACTCATCTCACGATTGCTTTCCTCGAGCCCTGACAACGGCGACACGCTATGGCCTAAATCAGATTGATCAAGCGCTCGCCTAAGCGGTGATGCACTCGAATCAAGCAACAAGTCCACGACTAGTTGCGCGGTCAAGACGCCCTCTAAATCAGTGGAGGGCCCAAGAAGCCAAGCACAATAGAGTTGTCCCGATGGCGCACCGTCATCGCTCTTCTCACCACTAATTACATCGTTTAACGATTTCGGCGTTAGCCATCTTGGTTCGTTAGTGCCCTCGATCACGCGGCCTGAGGCTTCGAATCGCCCCAATGCCAATGATTCAAACTGCTTCATCATGTGCGACGGATCCATTCGACCCCAAGTCATGAACATGGCATTGCTAGGATGGTAGTGATGACGATAAAACTCGAGCAGATCGCTATGTTTCAGCTTAGGGATTTCGACAGGATCACCCCCACTATTAAAGTGATAAGTCGACTCGCTAAATAAATGATGTTGAATCCGCTCCCACGCCTGGCTGCGACTTGAACTCATGTCGCCCTTCATCTCGTTGAAAACAACACCTCGATAGACCAGAGGGCTACTGGAATCATCAGGAGTTTCAAACTCCAATCGGTGCCCCTCCTGGGCAAAGTCCAGCGGGTCTAGTGTTGGGAAGAACACAGCATCCAGATAGACGGACAAAAGATTTGCGAAGTCTTTTTCATTGGTGCTAGCAAACGGGTAAGCCGTGTAATCACTCGTGGTGAACGCGTTCATGAAGGTGGACAGCGAACGGCGCAGCATGGTGAAGAACGGATCCCGAACGGGGTAGCGCTCGCTCCCGCACAGCGCCGTGTGTTCAAGAATGTGGGCGACCCCCGTTGAATCTTGAGGAAGCGTGCGAAAAGCGACCAAAAAAGCGTGCTCGGGGTGATCGGCCTCAAAGTGCAGGTAGCTCGCCCCCGTTTCGTGCTCAAATTCATGCACAGTAACCCCTAATGAGTCGATCGGGGTTGCTGCGAGCCTTTTAAAACGGCTCATGCGGGAGCTCTCTCGTGGGGTCACTCGGCGCTACGCTCACCATTAATCCTTCGAGCTCTGCATTCGATTCCAGTATTCACTGATCAGCGTTTTGACCTCGACGCGGAGCAACAAAATAGCGATGAGGTTGGGGATCGTCATTAAGGCAACCGTTATGGCTGCAATTAGCCAGATCAGCGATGTGTCGGAGATAGCCGCCACAAAGAACCCAACCACATAGGTCAACCGATAAGGGACAAGCCAACGAGTGCCAAACAAATAGGCCACCGCACGATCACCGTAATAGGACCAGGCCACCGCCGTCGTAAAAGCAAAGAGCAGCAGCACCAGGGCAACAACGGGTCGACCAAGATCGCCCATCGCACTGCGCGTGAAGGCCTCGGCCGTCAAGGACGCTGAATGAATGAGTGAGTAGCCCCTTAACTCTACGGCTTCAACGATAGCGCCGCGATCGATTGTCAGTGTCCCTGTGTAGGGCGAGCCACCGTCCAACACCTCGACGTCTTCGGCGATGGAACGGTTATGCAAAACAGTGATCGGCTCCTGAATTTTCCCATCGAGGACAGCGATCTTAACAGGACTATCCACGCCCATTTTCGATACCTTCGATGTTCCGCCATTTAAGTAATGAAATAATTCCTTGCGGTCTTCCTCTGCAGTATCGGTCCAAGTCCCACTCAATATTTCGGTGTCAAATTCCTGAAAAGTGTTCTCGTGTTTTTCGACCCAAACGCCCGAAGACAAAATGACGAGACCCGTGAGCGTGCAAATGAGGATGGTGTCGATAAAGGGCTCCAAGAGGGACACCATCCCCTCTGATGCGGAATCTTTGGTTTTGGCTGCTGCGTGGGCGATGGGCGCGCTACCTTGACCCGCCTCATTAGAATAAAGACCTCGCCCTACTCCCTTATTGAACGCATAAGCGAAACTAGCCCCTAAGAACCCTCCTACAGCTGCCGACCCTGTGAAAGCGTCAGACAACACACTCGCAAAAGACGGCGCAATATTTTCGTAGTTCGCTGCAATCACCAGGAGTCCGGCAATGATGTAAACCATGGCCATCGCGGGCACAACGCGTTCAGCCACTTTGATAATCCGCTTAACACCTCCGAGAATCACCGACGCCAGTAGCAGCGCAAGGACAAGCCCAGAGACCCAAGGCTCAATGCCAAAAGTGTCTTCAAGACCCACAGCGATGTTGTTGCTCTGCGGCATATTGCCGCTGCCGAAGCTACTGATCACTGTCGCGAGCGCGAAGAGAATGCCCAACCATTTCATGTTGAGGCCCTTCTCCATGACAAACATTGGCCCACCGACGATAAACCCCTGATCGTCTTTCTCGCGGTAGCGGTGGCTGAGGGTGACTTCTACGAGCTTGGTCGTCATGCCAAAAAAAGCAGTCATCCACATCCAAAAGAGTGCAGCTGGCCCGCCAAGGAAAATTGCGAACCCTACCCCGCCTATATTCCCCGTTCCAACCGTTCCTGAGATCGCCGTCGACAACGCTTGAAAGTGCGACGCGTCACCCTCTGCGTCCCGATTGTCGTGCTTACCTCGAACCACTCGCCAAGCGTGACGAAAATATCGAATTTGGGGAAAGCCAAGGTAAAGCGTAAAGAAAATGCCCGTACCTAGGAGCAAGAAAGGAAAATAGACTGCTGATTGGAGATAACTGTCGAAGAACTCCAGGATACTCTGAAACCCACTCATGAACTGCATCCTCGATGTTGTTTACTTACGCGGCAAACCCTAGCAGATCTGTTTTTAATTGAATATCAATGTCCACTGGACCGTCTCTAGCGCCCATCCGTCTCACAGAGTCTGGAGTTATTCGGAATAATCCGTTGAATACCCGCGCGCTGCGCCAAAGTCACGCTGTCATTTGACCGCACGTCGCAATGGAATCTTTAGATTGATCGGTATTCCTCGCCGATCAATCTCGGCTTCTCGATCAAGATCTTCGCTGGGACTATGGGCCAATAGGAGCAACACCAGCGCGTCGACAGCATCGTCTGCGAAGCAGACAGAGCGAGGATATTGGTCTATCAAATTGTTGACCAGTTGTGTTGCTGGCATTCCTGCTCGTTCAAGAAGAGTCAAGCGAGCGGTTAAGCCTTCGGCAAGCTTCTTTTTTGGCAGTTGAACCCCCGCCATGAGGCGAAATACCAATTCTGGGTGCGACTCAAAGATCTCGTCGCTGAGTGAAAATTCCTCTGCCAGCAACTCGTCAAGTTCTCGAATTTTCGGACAAAGGTACCAAGCCTGCTTCGAGAGTTTTTTCCCCGTCATTCGGTGGTTGATGGCTGAGGCGTCCTGGTAGTCGCCAGCAAAAACCGCATCGACGACAGGCACATTAAAGACTGTGCTGGCCTGTCCTTTTAGCAATTGCCTTGCTAATCCTTCGATCTTACGAGCCTTGTCGCTCAGCAATCCCTTTGGCATATCGATCAAGACGAGCTGTGCAGCCTTTTCTTTCAAAGCTTTTTGTTTGAAAGCTTTTTTTTCCAAGGTCTTTTCTCTCAGAGCTTTTTCTTTAAAAGCTTTTTCTTTAAAAGCTTTTAAAGAAAAAGCTTGGGCTAACGTTGGTACCACACTGAGCGAGAGCGTACTGAAATCGTCTCGCTCGCCTTCCGTTTTGGCAATGAGCCACCCCCCGCGACATCCATCAACCCCCATCCTCACCATTTGTTTCACTTAAGTTTGCTCAAGCAACTGGCTCACGCATCGTGACAAACTCTTCCGCGGCGGTGGGATGGATCCCAACGGTTTGATCGAGCTGCGCTTTGGTAATTCCAGCGGTCATTGCAGCAGCGAACCCTTGAATAATCTCGCCAGCCTCAGCCCCCATCATGTGAATACCGAGTACTCGGTCGGTGGTCGAGTCCACCACCAACTTCATCAAACTCTTCTCATCACGACCGGTTAGCGTGTGCTTGAGCGGCCTAAAGGTTGACTTAAATATGGTGACCTCATGGCCCATTTCCCTTGCTTGCTGCTCGGTGAGGCCCACCACGCCAATATTGGGCTGACAAAATACCGCGGTGGCAATCAAGTCATAGTTCATTGACTGACTAGCGCCTGCAAACGCGTTGGCCGCAAACACCATGGCTTCCTTAATCGCCACAGGAGTCAACTGGTAGCGATCAATCACATCACCCAATGCATAGATATTGGGCACACTGGTTCTAAAGGACTCGTCGACTTTAATCGCCCCGTTGTTTTCCATATCAACGCCCAGCGCCTCAAGCCCCAAGTCTGCGCTCGCGGGAACCCTTCCAGTCGCCGCCAAAATGAAATCAACTTCCATTGATGCCCCATCATCAAATGTGGCAAGTAGCGCACCCTCATCTGTTCGCGACACCTGAGCGAGCGTGGCGTTTAGTCGGGGAATGATGCCCCGATGCACAACAGACGTCCCCATCATGTCGCGAAGATCCTCATCGAACCCTCGAAGCAACTTAGGGCCCCGATAAGCAAGGGTAGTCTCAACACCAAGACCTGCGAATATTCCGGCGAATTCAACCGCAATGTAGCCACCGCCAAGAACTAGAACACGTTTCGGTAGTTGCTCAAGCGCAAAGGCGTCATCTGAGGTTGATAAGAACGCTTGACCGGGTATGTCCTGAACAAACGGTTTACTCCCCGTTGCCACAAGGATTTTTTCGGCAGTCACTCGAGTCTCACCAATCTCGATCGTGTGAGCATCCAGCAGTCTGGCTCGCCCATCAAAATGGGTTACGCCGGCGTTATCCAGCAACCCACTATAGATCCCGTTCAAGCGAGCAATTTCTTTGTCCTTGTTTGATTTAAGGACTGGCCAGTCCATCTTGGGCGGGGCGGCGCTCCAACCATAGGCACTGGCGTCATTGAAGTCGTCCGCGTAGTGCGAGCCATAAACATAAAGCTTCTTTGGTATACAGCCAACGTTGACGCAGGTACCGCCCATGTGGACAGCCTCGGCGGTCGCAACCCGCGCACCATAGGATGCGCTCATTCTGGCCGCTCGTACGCCTCCGGAACCAACCCCTATCACAAACAGATCGTAGTCGTAGCTAGCCATTTAACCGCCTCACTCTCATCAATGACGGCTAGAATACACCAAGATTTTATGAAACAAGGCCAATAAAGTGCGCATGGCGTTAACGCCCTATTCGAACACCGACCATCATCCTTTCGTCGAATTCGATGCCGCAAGGAAGGGTGAGATCCTATCTCTATCCTTTCGTGTCAGCGGCGAATACGCATTTCGGGGTCCAACCGCCATTGGGTCCCGAGTCACCGGGCTATGGGAGGACACCTGCTTTGAGTGCTTTCTAGCAAACGGTTCAGAGCAGCGCTATGTAGAATTCAACTTCAGTCCTGCGGGCGACTGGCAGGTCTTTCGGTTTAGTGATTATCGCTCCGGTCGACGGCTCGATTCGAACTGGGCACCACATAATTTCTCACACCGACAGGAAAAACTCAGCGAACACCAGTTTAATTTTGAGATGCGGTTCCTCGCGGGCGCTTGGCCAGCGTCTCCCCAACTACAAGCAGCAACCATCATTCGACAGCCCAAAGAAATGCTCTACTATGCACTGTCACACGGCGTAAGACCTGATTTTCATTTGCGCGACCACTTCAGAGATGGATCCGACTTTGGCATTTAAGTTTGGCATCGATACCGTTTTATCCTGTGGGGACAGTCTTGCGGCCCTGAAACGGAACCGTTTCGCGCTTGTCGCCCACCCTGCCTCTGTCACGACGGAACTGGTCCACAGCCTGGACGCGCTTGCTGCAGCCGGCGCTCTCCCGCACTGCGTGTTTGGCCCTCAGCACGGGGCCCGCGGAGACAAGCAAGACAACATGATCGAGACTGAGGATTTCGTCGATCCCAAGTACAACATTCCCGTGCACAGCCTCTATGGAGCCCATCGACGCCCAACCGAGGCGATGCTGAGAGATGTAGACCTTATTGTCTTTGATCTGCAAGACGTCGGCTGCAGGGTGTACACGTTTTTAACGACGCTCCACTACCTGCTAGAGGCTGCCGGACAGAACGACATTCCGATTTGGGTGCTCGACCGACCGAACCCTGCAGGCAGGCAAATAGACGGTCTCGCACTCGAATACGGAGAAGAGAGCTTTGTGGGTACTGCTCAAATACCCATGGCCCACGGGCTCACGTTGGGCGAAATGGCAGGCTGGCTCAACGATACCTTCAAGATAGGCGCTTCGCTCACGGTCAAAAAAATGGAGGGGTACGAGCTGGGATCCTGGCATCAGTCTGCTTGGCCACTCTCTCAGCCTTGGGTTAACCCTAGCCCGAATGCGTCGAGCGTCAACATGGCACGACTCTTCTCAGGCACTGTGCTTCTTGAGGGGACCATTTTATCCGAGGGCAGAGGAACGACGACGCCGCTCGAGATATTGGGCGCGCCTGGACTCGATGTCGCGACCTTGATCGAGACGCTGAGAGCGGATGGCGGATTTGCCCTGGGCGGCACCCTGCTCAGACCATGCTTCTTCGAGCCCACTTTCCACAAACACGCGGGAACGCTTTGTGCAGGACTCCAGTTTCATACTGAGCATCCTGGCTACCAGCCAGAGCGGCATTTTCCTTACTCAATCATGGCAATCGCACTTCGTTCGATTCGAAGACAACTTGGCTCAAGTATTTGGCGCTCTCACGAATACGAATATGAGCGCGGCCGATTGCCCATCGATGTCATTACCGGCGGATCTCGATTCCGTGAATGGGTAGACAGCTCCAATACCTCTATCGCTTCACTGTGCAGTTGGATCGAGAGAGACAGAAATCGTTGGTTTCGTGCGCGGGAAAATTACTGCTTATATCAATCGCCGCAATTTGAGCCTCTCGCTATGGAAGCCTATCCCTGAGGTTCACATCGTGAATGGGCGAAAGGCCTGAGACTTAGGCCTCGTTAAACTCTGCTGTGATAGGATGGCGCGCCTTACTGTCTTGATCGTTGGAGCACCTTATGACTAACGCTTACAAAGTGGCCGTTTTAGAAGGAGATGCTATCGGGCCCGAAATTATGCGCCAGGCGATTCGTGTTTTTAGCGTGCTCGAGCAACATCGGGACGTGGCCTTCGAACTGACTCATGCACCGTTTGGAGCCCAAGCATATTTTGATCATGGCAAAGCCTTTCCCGATGATACTAAGACCATCTGTGATAACGCTGACGCAATTCTAAAAGGACCAGTAGGCCTCAGTTTTGAAGCGTCCAAAGCGATTCCCGTAGAGGAACAGGCAGAGAGAGGCGCAATCTTGCCACTTCGTGCGCGCTTTGAAACGTTCGCCAATTTCAGACCGATCTACTTGTCAAAAGATATGGCCCATTTCTCCCCACTAAAACCAGAAATCATCAAAGATGGGATCGACATCCTGCTCATTCGCGAATTGGTCGGCGGGCTTTACTTTGGCGAAAAAGATCGAGGCATTAACGGCGAAGGGCTACGGTACGTACATGAAACACTTGCCTACGATGAAAAGCAGATAGAACGCATTGTTCGAGTTGGATTTGAGCAGGCTGCATCAAGGAGAGGCAAACTACATAACATCCATAAAAGCAATGTCTTGATGTCCAGCGTGCTCTGGAATGAGGTTTTCGAAGAGGTCCAGCGAGATTATCCAGACATTGAGGTTCACCACCTATTGGTTGATGCCGCAGCAACCGCGCTCTGCCTCAACCCCGGTCAGTTCGATGTCATGGTGATGGAGAACATGTTTGGAGACATCTTATCGGATCAAGGGGGCGGCATTCTTGGTTCTCTAGGGCTGATGCCCTCTGCGTGCATTGGCCCCCAAAAAGCTTACTACGAGCCCAGCCACGGATCCGCTCCAGATATTGCAGGCCAGAACATTGCTAATCCCTATTCAATGATAGGCTCGGTGGCGATGATGCTCGAGATGAGCTTCGGCATGAAAGATGAGGCTCAGATGGTGTGGGCCGCCATGACCGAGGTATTCGAATCTGGAGTCACCACGTCAGATCTTAGAGGAATTGGAGGCACTGCCCAGACAGTAGGGACAGACGCGTTTGGCGACCTGGTGATCAATGCGTTCGAGAAGCAATTGCTCGCAACAGACGCCTGATTACTGCTTGGCGCTGAACCCTCAGCGCTCGTTTTCTTCTAGGGTCTTTGCTTGCCGACTGTTCATACAGACTGTTCGCACTGACTGCATTTAAAAGCTTGTTACTAAGGCCTCATCAACAACAGCTTGTTGCTCTGTACAAAACTGGATTAGGGGACTCTTGTGAGGAGAGCCTTTGGTAAACAATCGTTACCGAATTCATTCGATCCAGCGATATCCTAACGATTTGCTACCCTCGACGACCTCGATGCTACCTGGCGCTCTCGCCGAAGATAGCGTTTCCAAATCGGGCAGCTGGCTATAGTGTGGGTAGGGTCTGAATGATACTGGCGATCATCACGAGCACCGACAACCATCCCCAACCAATGAACGCCCACATGGCCCAAGGCTGCTCGAATAAATCTCCCAATATGTTGACGGTTGAATCAACAAAAAGAAATTTTAAAATTTTCATACTTGCTTCCGTTTTAAGTACGCGCAGCCTACTTTTGCTGCGTGCCACCCTTGTTCTTTTCGCTACGCTCTTTACCTACCAAGTCGCTGACGATTGGGGCCAACGCTCCGTGACCGGCGCGCGCGTGATTATAGCGATGATGGGCCGCCTAGCTCAATCACAACTCTATCTCAAACTGCTCGGTTTGCTGCCTGGCTGGCATACGTGGTCGATTCGCCGCTTCTTTGAACGCTTCTATATCAGCCGAAATATTCGCGTAGATGCTGGCGACGTCTATCGACTCATTAAACTGAACCCGCTTCGAAAACACAGTCACTGGAAAGACGAAATTCGCTGTATCGCGCCACTGAAGTGCTTTGCTTGCACCGAGCTCATCCTCATACATCACCCACTTCAAGCCATGTACGCCGACCAACACATCGCCAAAAACCACACCTAGTGCCTGCCAGGTTTCGACATCCGCTTTGCGAATGGCGCGTCGATCAATCAGCACCTGTAGTCGACTCAAATCCGATTCATCTTCTGTCAGCCGAGTGCTGCCAATCGTGCGCGCGAGCAGATCTCTCACCGTTCTGCGCGATCGATCGAATATGTAACGCTGACCGATAGAGGGAGAAGACACCTCGAAAGGCGTTTCCTCGATTTCGAATTCGTAATTTTCGAGCTCCTCAGGCGTTATTTGGATAACTGAGGGCTCTGATGCAGCGCTAACTAAGGATGCCCAACTGCCCATCAGCACCATCAGGGCAATTCGTCGTATGATTTCCAAGTCAATATGTCCTTATACCGGTTGACCCACTATCTTAAAGGATGGCGGCCCATTACCTCAGCAAAGACGTGAGTTTCAGCAAGAACATGACTGACCACACGATTAAAGCAATACATCAACACCCCGCGCATGGGTATCTCTGTATTACGGGTGGCGGCGCGAGCGGGTTGAGCAGGTTGCTCGCTGAGCCTCGCGCATCAAACACCATTTTGGGGGCTGATATTCCTTATAGCTCGACCATGCTGAGCAGCCAACTAGGAGGCACCTTGTCCAGCGCCTGCTCTGAGGACACGGCGGCGATGATGGCCGCCTACGCCTTTGAGCGCGCTAGGCGATTCTCAAAAGGTTCAGAACGGCCCCTTTTCGGCCTGGCTTGCACGGCTGCATTGGCCACAGAGCGGGCCCGGCGTGGCGAGAATCGTGCATTCATTGCCATCCAGACGGAGACGGCTTTTTTTCTACGAGAGATTTACTTCGATGATCTGACATCACGCGCAGATCAAGAGGCAGTGCTTGCCGACCTGCTCATTCAAGCATTAAGCCAGCAGTTCAATCTTCATCGAGGGGAGCCATCGACTGACGGAATAAGAATCACCGATACCACGGTGACCGCATCCATCGAGTGGCAACGACTCATGAGTGGTGACCTTGCAATGTTTGGTACGCCGCCATCGATCAAAGCGGTATTTCCAGGCGCTTTCAATCCCATTCATCAGGGGCATCAGACGATTGCCCGAGTCGCCGAGACGCGGCTCGGTTACCCGATTCATTTTGAGCTCTCGGTGACCAACGTCGACAAACCAGCACTCAGCTACTGGCATCTTGAGCGACGGATTCAGGGCCTTAAAGCGGCAGGATCATATGTCATCACCTCGGCCCCAACCTTTCGTGAGAAGGCAACGCTGTTTCCCAGCGCTTGCTTTATAGTGGGAGCCGATACGATCTTGCGTATCGATAATGATCGGTATTACGCGAGCCCCAATGATCGAAAGGCCGCTATTGAGTACCTCGCAAGCCAAAACTGTCGTTTCTTAGTATTCGGGCGAATGATCGATGGCTCGTTCAACACCCTGGGCGATCTGAACCTCTCTCCACACCTTCGTCAACTCTGCGACGAGGTGACCGCATCTGAATTCAGAGAGGATATCTCCTCAAGCGATCTCAGGGCTCAGACTTAGTATCACTGTGCACCCCTTTCTCGACCATCCCTATCCTATCGTCTTTGCCCATCGAGGCTGCCACGAGAGTGGACCCGAGAACACATTCGATGCTTTTCAAGGGGCTTTCGAGAGAGGGGTCCGGTATATGGAGACCGATGTCCACCTAACGCTGGACGGGCATCTTGTGGCTTTTCACGATCGCTCGCTCCTCCGCATGACAGGTGCACCTCGCCTTATCAGTGACATGACGTTGGCTGAAGTGGTTGCAACGCCGCTCGAGCAAGGGGCACGAATCCCTACGCTCCTCGATTTACTCGAGGCCTTTCCTGAGGCCAAATTCAATATCGATCTCAAGAGCGATGAAACGGTCGAGCCATTCATTAAGCTCGCCAAAGCGAATCCCATGATTGACCGGGTCTGCGTGGGTTCTTTTTCTGACGCGCGAACCGACGCAGCGAAATCGGCCTTGCCAGGCCTTTGCACATCGCTAGGCCCCAAAGCCATGCGCCGAGCGATGGTGAGTGTCTATACAGGCATTCCATTCAGACCAGTCGCACAATGCGCTCAAATCCCGGTTCGCTTTGGACCGCTCAATCTCGCAACGAGCAGGTTAATTGAAACGTTGAGCAATCACGGCCTGCAGATCCATTACTGGACCATCAATTCCACCGACCTCATGAGCCAACTCATCGACATCGGAGCGCACGGCATCATGACGGACTTTCCCGGCCGTCTCATTGAACTGCTAGGCGCTCGGTCCCTGTGGTTCAAATAGTGCGGCATCAATAATCGCCCCAGTTCAGATGGCTTAGACGGGTTTGGGAACCCTCTGGGAACCGTTTGGTTGTTGGGTCACCACGCGTTACCCTCTGTTATCTGAAAAAACACGGCTGCCGTTATGAACCAACCCCAACTCATCGAGGTTTTCTCCGATTACGTCTGACCCTGGTGTTATCTGAGTACCGTGAGTATTGAATCACTGAAGCAGACCTTCGACTTGAAATTCCAGTTTTTGCACTTCCCGCTTCATCCAGAGACTCCGGACGAGGGCATTGAGTTAAGTCGCTTATTCCCAAACCGAGATCCGGAAGAGATGAAGGCTGTTGGCAGTCACTTACGTCATCTAATGGAAGAGGCGGGTCTGCCATACGGTAAGCGAGAGCGAACCTACAATAGTCGACTTGCTCAAGAATTTGCTGCTTGGGGAGACGCCGAGACGGATGCAGTTGATCGTATCCACGACGCCCTTTTCACGGCTTACTTTGTTGACAATCGAAATATTGGTTCGATCGAGGTTCTGACCGAAATTGCGCAGGATCTTGCGCTCGATGACAAAAGGGCCGAAGAAGCATTGAGGCATCGTCTTTACAGTCCAAAAGTGAACGAAGACTGGCAAAGAGCGTGGGCTACTGGCGTCACTGGCGTGCCCACCTTTACCGCAAAAGAACTCTACGTTTATGGTCATCAGCCCCCTGAAGTCCTGGGCCGATTTATTAAACATCTGGAAACGATCGATTAAAACTAGCCCTTGGGCAGACAGTTTGAGGCACCTATTGGTGCCCCGCTTGATCACCACGACTAGCATCTTCGCGATGGCGCTGAACGGTGTCCCGCTGACACTGAGCTGGGCCGCCGCTGGCGCTGAAGGCGCGAAGGCTCTGATACCTCGCTCGGAACCCATGGTTTTCACTGACAGATGTCACGAAGGGCTATGAAAAAGGGCTACGATAGGGGCTGCGACAAAGCGCTGGAACTAATAGGTGCCGCCGGTTGCTATTACTAAGAGGCGCTGCTAAAGGGGTGAGCGAGCTTTATCCTGCCTCATGCGTTGCTGTCCACCTCTATCCACCTCTATCCACCTCTATCCACCTCTATCCACCTCTATCCACCTAGGCCCACGCCAACAGGCGCCTCCAGTTGTTCCCTTGTCTCTATTACCGTCATGTGCATCTCCCAGGGCGGACGCTGACGCACAAACAGGAGGAACGCGAGGCAACTGACTTGCGCTTCTTACTTAGTGCGAAGAAGTCGGACCAACGGTTTACTATCCGTTGATCTCAGCAACCGCTCGTTTCGCCATCACCGTGCACAGGTGCTGCCGGTATTCAGCGCTCGCATGAATGTCGTGATTAAAAGAGGCATCACACAACACGCCATCAAGCGCGGTGGCATCAAATGACTCATTTAGCCGATCCTCCATTTCGGTTGCCCTGAAAACGCACGAAGCTGCGCCAGTGATAGCGACCCGGACAGCACCATCGACGACTGCGACCATCACCCCTACCATTGCGTAACGGGAGGCCGGGTTGGCGAATTTTTGATAACTCGCGCTCTGCACACGGGGGACAGAGAATCCCATTAGCAATTCACCCTCCTCCAGCGCCGTTTCGAACATATCGACAAAAAACTCGTCGGCGGGAATGCTCCGCTTGCTGGTGTTGACCGTCATATTGAGACCCAGCACTGCAGCCGGATAGTCTGCGGCCGGATCATTGTTTGCGACTGAGCCACCCATGGTCCCTCGATGACGGACCTGTCGGTCACCAATCCCACTGGCTAGCCGACCCAACACAGGTGTCGTCGCTGCGACGACAGCAGATTGGGCCACATCAGCATGACGGGCAAGGGCACCAATTTTAAGGGTATCTCCCTCGGCCGAGATCGATTGCAAATCAGGAATTTGCGACAAATCAATCACGTCTGTCGGCGCACGGAGCCGCTGCTTCATCGAAGGAATCAGCGTGTGCCCCCCAGCCAGATAGATAGGGTCTTCGGACTCGGAGTAACAGTTAATGGCTGCCTCGACTGTTGCCGGCTGATGAAAATTAAAATCGTACATAACCCCTCCTACGCCGCACTGGCATTAGCGCGTTTTAACATGCTCCAGACTCGCTCTGGCGTAGCCGGCATGTCCATATCAGTCTCACCAATGGCGTCTAGCACCGCATTAATGATCGCAGGAGGCGAACCGATCGCACCTGCCTCCCCACACCCTTTTGCTCCGATTGGATTATGGGTGCACGGCGTGCAGGTCATACCCACTGTGAAGTTCGGGAGGTCATCCGCTCTTGGCATGCAGTAATCCATGTACGAGCCAGTAATCAACTGACCCGCATCGTCATAGACCGCCTGCTCCAAAAGGGCTTGACCCACGCCTTGGGCGATGCCGCCATGGACCTGACCCTCCACGATCATTGGATTGATCAAGTTGCCAAAATCGTCCACAGCCACAAACTGCACGACCTTGGTGACTCCCGTATCCGGATCAATTTCGACCTCACAAATATGGGTGCCAGCTGGGTAAGTGAAATTACCTGGGTCGTAGAACGCCTTTTCGGCTAATCCAGGCTCAAGGTCGTCGGGATAGTCGTGATTAACGTAAGCCGCGAACGCAATTTCCTGAAACGTTTTGGACTCATTGCTGTTTTTCATTCGATACACTGGCGCTTCGAATTCGATATTGTCTGGATCCGTTCGCAGCAAGTGCGCGGCGACCTTTCTACCCTTCTCTATGACCTTATCCGCAGCATTTACAAGCGCCGACCCTCCCACGGCGAGCGACCTCGAGCCATACGTACCCAACCCAAAATCGAGCTTCCCGGTGTCGCCATGAACAACGTCCACATCATCAATGGGGACGCCCAATTTGTCAGCCACCAACTGCGCAAAAGTGGTCTCGTGACCCTGTCCATGGCTGTGTGAGCCGGTCAAGACACTAACCGACCCTGTTGGATTGACACGCACCTCACCTGACTCCCACAGACCAACCCCCGCTCCGAGTGCTCCTGCTACCTGTGACGGAGCAAGCCCGCAGGCCTCGATATAACAACTAAGGCCGATGCCTCTCAACTTTCCTCTCGCCGCAGCAGACGCTTTGCGCGCAGCGAACCCTTCATAGTCCGACAGCTCGAGCGCCTTATCGAGTGACGCTTCGTAATCTCCTATGTCGTAAGTGAGCGCTACGGGGGTCTCGTACGGAAACTCATCGGTGCGGATAAAGTTCTGGCGACGAAGCTCAGCCGGATCCTTACCGAGCTCTATCGCAGCTTTCGTCACTATCCGCTCAACCAAATAGGTAGCCTCTGGCCGCCCCGCTCCACGATACGCATCGACAGGCGCGGTATTCGTGAAAACCGAATCTACTTCTACATAGATCGCCGGCGTTCGGTATTGGCCAGCGAGAAGCGTCCCGTAGAGGTAGGTCGGAACGCTAGAAGCGAAGGTAGAGAGGTAAGCACCCATATTGGCTGTCGTTTTGACTTTAAACGCCAAGAACTGACCGTTCTCATCCATCGCAAGTTCCGCGGTCGTAACATGGTCACGACCATGCGCGTCGGCAAGGAAGGCCTCACTTCTTTCCGCAGTCCACTTGATCGTTAACCCCAATTTTTTGGCAGCCCAAGCAAGCGCCGTCTCTTCAGAGTAAACAAATATCTTCGAACCAAACCCTCCCCCAACATCTGGAGCGATAACCCGTAACTTGTGCTCAGGCGCAATCTGGACAAACGCAGTCAGTATCAAGCGTGCCAAGTGAGGATTTTGACTCGTTGTATGCAGCGTCAACTCGTCACTGCCAGCGTTATATTCAGCCAATGCAGCGCGAGGCTCCATCGCGTTGGGGATGAGTCGATTATTGGTGAGCTCGATTCGCGTGACGTGAGCCGCCTTTTCCATGGCCGTTGCGACCGCGTCACTGTCGCCGAGCGCCCACTCGTAGCATGTGTTTTGCGGGATATCGTCATATATCGCAGGAGCGGTCTGCGCTTCCGAGACGGATACAACCGCTTGCTTTTCCGCCCAGTCAACCACCACTAACTCGGCAGCATTTTTTGCCTCTAGCGCGGTATCCGCAATCACCATCGCCACAGGTTCACCCAAATAGTGCACCCTATTATCGGCGAGCACTGGATGATGCGGCTGTTTCATTTCTGATCCGTCTTTAGAGTGGATCATCCAGCCGCAGGGTAGCCCGCCAAGTCCATCAGCCGTTACATCAGCACCTGTCAGCACCGCGATGACGCCAGGAGCCGAGAGTGCTTCCTCAACATCGATACTCACAACGTCAGCATGTGCATGGGGCGAGCGCACGAAATACGCGTGTGATTGGCCTACCTGCTTGATGTCATCGGTGTAGCGGCCTTTGCCAGTAATGAACCGATTATCTTCCTTGCGCGGAACACTCTTTCCGATGCCTTCACTCATGCCTTGTTTCCTCTCATTCGGTTAGCGCCATCGATGACCGCAGCCGCAATATTTTGATAGCCGGTGCAACGACAGAGGTTTCCCTCTAGCTGCTCACGAACCATGGCCTCGTCGAGCTCGTCTGACTTTTCAACCAAATCAACCGCGGACATGATCATGCCCGGCGTGCAAAACCCGCACTGCAATGCGTGACACGCCTTGAACGCTTCCTGCATCGGATGATGGCTGCCATCTGTGGCTAAGCCCTCGATGGTTTTCACCTCATGACCACTGCACTGTGCAGCAAGTACGGTACAGGCCTTAACCGCATCCCCGTCGAGATGCACCGTGCACGCACCACATTGACTGGTGTCACATCCAATATGCGCGCCGGTTAGATTGAGCTGCTCTCGTAGCACCTCAATCAGGGTGGCGTTGGTTCGGCATGTCACCGATCGATTCCGTCCGTTTACGTTGAGGTTAATATCCACCCGATCCCTCCTTTGTGTGATCTCGCATAGTCTCTTCAGATCCTTTGTCCCAGGCCTTCATCTGCGCCTTGCATATCAGGTCTGTCACGACCGTCTCACAGGGCCTCACGCGCTGGCCTGCGATCCCCTCCCGATGATTTTGGTTTTAGCACTCGACTATGCGCGCTTCAAGCATCTCCGTCTGAATTCGCCTCTCTCAACCCACCCAACTCATTTTTGAATCCTGTGAAGAATTCTGCCGCCAATTTATTGGCAGCACCTTGAATCAACCTTCCACCAAGCTGCGCTATTTTGCCGCCCACCGTGGCGGCCACCGCGTAAGAAAGCGCTGTCCCCTCGACGCCCTCTTCCTGCGCAGGTCTCAGTTCTACCGACGCACTGCCTTTTGCAAAGCCAGCGACCCCACCCTTACCCTCGCCATTAATCACATATCGGTGTGGAGCCTCGATGTTGCTCAACTCGATCTTTCCTCTAAACGTCGCCTTGACTGGCCCGATCCGAGTAGTCACTACCATCTCGAATTGATTCTCACCAGTTACCTCAAAGTGCTCGCAGCCTGGTAGTGATCGCTTCAATATCTCAGGGTCGTTTAACCCAGCCCAAACAACGCTTAGTTCGCTGGGGATGAATACTGTTTGTTCAAGTTCCATATGCGCTGCCTGTTCCGTTGGGGCTCTCCATTGTTTGCTACCTCTTAGATGACACTTCTTCTAGTGTTGGCTTGTCTTGTACTGTTGGCTTGTCTTGCAATGCTATTGTCTATCTTGCGTCTGTATATGCATTTGAACCCCACATGTTCATCCCCTTCTGTTTCGTCATGACACCACTGGCAGTCCCCAGCACACGTTATTAATCTCTTGAAACCCGGTATCGCTTTCCCTGCGAGAAACGTTTTTCGGGGGCGAATCTGCAATTCGCGGTGCTCGCAAATCTGTAACCCAATCGGCGAAACTGCCCGCTTATCTAACGGCTTGGCCTTCGCACAACCGCTGTGCGGGCACCGCACCGTTACCCCCAATCACATCGCGAGGGCAAGACCGCAGCAAAACCCACGCGCGACGCTCAAAGAGCAATCCAATCGACCTCCATTTGCTGGCCAACCGAACGAAGTGTCCAAGTTCGCTATGACAGGACCGTTGAACCACACTCGTGACCGTTCTCAAAATCGGGTAGTACCGGTTATCGACCTTTAAAAACAGGGTCTCGCTTCTCTAGAAAGCTAGCGACTCCCTCTCGATGGTCATCGGTTTGAAATAAAACGCCCAGGGTTTGCGAAATCCAGCTACCCATCTCGTGGATGTCGTGAGTTTGACGACGTCTTAGCCCTTCCTTCAGATAGCGCACGGCAAGCGGGGGATTGCTCGCGATTTTGTTCGCCAGCGCTCCCGCCTCACTCAACAATTCATCGTGGGGAACAACCTTCATTGCAAGCCCCATATCAACGGCCGCTTCACCATCAAAGAGTTCGCCGGTGAAGAGTAATTCTGCTGCTTTTTGTGGACCGACAATTTCTGGCAAACGACACAAACCACCCACATCCGACACGAGCCCGCGTTTTACGAACAATTCCCCAAATCGCGCCCGCTCTGACGCGATACGAAAGTCAGCCAGCAAACTCAAATCCATGCCCCAGCCAACCGCAGCGCCATTGACGGCAGCGATGATCGGCCTATCGCACGCCAAGATTGCAGCCGCAGCTGGAGTCATCGTCGGTCGAACGGCCCGCAACCTTGAATGCGAAGCGCTCGCATCACCGGTCATCAATTCCTTGACGTCGTCACCAGAGCAAAACGCAGGATCGGTGCCTGTAAGAATGATGCATCGAACATCCTGATTGTTCTGTAATGCAATGAAAGTTTGTTC
>Ga0255767_1000156_pt1 | contig 57680 bp, 54 predicted proteins | sample 071ome_24_FD_179967 | JGI IMG/M metagenome (GOLD analysis project Ga0255767, IMG submission 179967) | Coastal salt marsh microbial communities from the Groves Creek Marsh, Skidaway Island, Georgia - 071402CT metaG (version 2) | ecosystem: Environmental > Aquatic > Marine > Intertidal zone > Salt...
GGATGATCTCGGTCATTATCGCCTTCCTGTTCGTCGATATGTTCGACACGGCGGGCACGCTGATCGGCGTGTCGCACCGCGCCGGACTGCTGGATGAGGAAGGAAAGCTGCCGCGCATGGGCCGCGCCCTGTCTTCGGACAGTATCGCGACCATCACAGGCTCGCTGTTCGGCACCTCGACCGTGACCAGTTACATCGAAAGCGCCTCGGGCGTCCGCGAAGGCGGCCGCACGGGCCTGACGGCGGTCACGGTGGGCGTCCTGTTCATCCTTGCCCTGCTGCTCGCCCCGATCATCGGACTGGTGCCGCGCTTCGCGACGGCCCCGGCGCTGCTGTTCGTCGCGGTGCTGATGGTCCGGGGTCTGACGGAAGTCGATTGGGACGACGTGACGGAATACGCCCCGGCGATCCTCGCCGCAGTGGTGATGCCGTTCACCTTCTCGATCGCCCACGGCATCGCCTTCGGCTTCATCACCTATGCCGCCGGCAAGATCCTGTCGGGCCGCTTCTCGGAAGCAAGCCCGGCGGTCTATCTGCTCGCCGTGATCTTCCTGTTGCTCTACGGCTTCGGCCTCATCGGACCTTCCTGAGCAACATCGCCATCAAAGCAAAACGGGCCGGGTTCTTCCCGGCCCGTTTCTTTTTCAGGACATGCGAGGTTTCAGTCCTTGGCCATCCAGGGCGTGTTTTTCTCCGCGATCTTCTCGAACACCGGGCAGCTCTCGCGGTGCGCACCGGGCAGATAGCCGGCGCTCATCAGGAAGGAGTTGGTGATTTCCCCACCGGTGAAGCTGAAGGTCTTCTTGAACTGCTTCACCCATTCGTCCTTGGTGAGCTTACCCTGCGCATCGAGCCATTCGGCGAAGCCGCCATCGCTGTCGCGCATCGCCAGGATGGTCCGGGCGTTGGAGATCGCGGCATTCACCTTCAACTTGTTTCGGATGATCCCGGGATCGGCCAGCAGACGCGCGCGATCCTTCTCGCCATAGGAGGCCACCTTGTCCACGTCGAACCCGTCATAGGCGGCGCGGAACCCGTCGCGCTTCTTCAGGATTGTCAACCAGCTCAAGCCAGCCTGATTGATTTCGAGGATCAGGCGCTCGAACAGCGCCGCCTCGTCACGAACCGGAAACCCATATTCGCTATCATGGTAGGGCCCGTGCCATTCATGCCCCGGCGCGATATCGCAGTATCCCGACACCCGCTGACCCTCCTATAGTGGCGCCATCCAATCCGGCCGAGAGCATAGCGATTTCCAGCGACCCGCATACCGGCGAACGCCCCGGTCTCACGAAGATTTTCCTGGCCTTCCTCTGGCTCGGGGCGACCGCCTTCGGGGGACCGGTCGCCCATTTCGGCTATTTCCGGACCGAGTTCGTGGACCGGCGGAAATGGATCGACGAGCGCGCCTATGCAGACCTCGTCTCCCTCAGCCAGTTCCTGCCCGGCCCGGCATCCAGCCAGACGGGAATCGCCATCGGCATGATGCAGCGCGGGTGGGCGGGCGGTATTGCCGCCTGGCTCGGTTTCACGCTCCCCGCCGCGGTTATTATGATCACGCTCGGCTACGGCGTGTCCTTCGCCCAGACCGCCGCCGGACAGGGCGTGATCCACGGACTGAAGCTCGCCGCGGTCGCCGTGGTGGCCAATGCCCTGTGGGGCATGGCCAAAGGTGCATGCACCAGCCCCCTCAAGGTGAGCTTCGCCGGTGTCGCGGGAGTCGCAATCCTGTTTTCCACGGGCGCATGGTTCCAGGTGCTGATCATCGCGCTGGCCGCGCTGGCCGGGGCCATATTCCTGAAAGAGGACGCCGATACCGGAGAGGCCGCCCGGACACCCGGAATCAGCCGCGTCACCGGGGTCGCCACGCTGATGGCGTTCCTGGGGTTGCTCTTTGGCCTGCCCGCCCTCACACAGGCTGTCTCGTCGGGGAACCTTGAAGCCTTTGCGGCATTTTACCGGGTCGGGTCGCTGGTCTTCGGCGGCGGCCATGTTGTCCTCCCCTTGCTGGAAGCCGAGCTGGTCCCGACGGGCTGGATGACAACCGACACCTTCCTCGCCGGCTACGGTGCCGTTCAGGCCATTCCTGGCCCGATGTTTTCCCTGACCGGCTATCTGGGCAATGTGGCCGTGCCGCCGGGCGGTTATACCGGCGGCTGGATCGGCGGCGCACTGGCAATTGTCGCGGTCTTCCTGCCCTCGTTCCTCCTGCTGGGGGCCGCCCTGCCATTCTGGGAAACACTGCGACGGCGCACACGCGTTCGCGCGGCGCTGTCCGGCGTCAACGCGGCCGTGGTGGGACTGTTGCTGGCGGTGCTCTACACGCCGGTCTGGACCTCGACCGTGCGCGATGCCTCGGATTTCGCGGCTGTGATCGTCGCGGCCGTGCTGCTGGCCGCCTGGCGTCTGCCGCCCTGGCTCGTGGTGCTGCTGGCCGCCGTCGCGGGGTTCTTCGGCGTCTAGTAGAACGCAAAACGCTCGGCAAGCGCCTCGAGCGAGACCGCGCCGGAATTCACCAGCGCGAAGATTCCAGCGAACAGGATCGCCGAAATAACGGATGTCGCCAGCACCTTGCGGATCAGCATCGGCCTGGCCGGCGCGCCGTGGTCGTGTCCGGCCTCGGGATTTTCGGTCCGGCTGACGCCCCAGGGCAGCACCATGAACAGCACCACCCACCAGATCACGATATAGACGACGATGCCTGTGACGGGGTTCATCGGAGATCAGACCTCTTCGAGTTCCACCAGCGTACCCGCGAAATCCTTCGGGTGCAGGAACAGCACCGGCTTGCCATGGGCACCCTGCTTCGGCTCCCCGTCACCCAGCACGCGCGCACCCTGCTCGACCAGCCGATCGCGCGCCGCAACGATATCATCGACCTCGTAGCAGACATGATGCATGCCGCCGGACGGATTCTTCTCGAGAAACCCCGCGACCGGCGAGCCCTCACCCAGCGGATGAAGCAGCTCGATCTTGGTGTTGGGCAGTTCCACAAAGATCGTGGTCACACCATGGGTCGGGATATCCAGAGGTTCGGAAACCTTGGCGCCAAGCGTCTCCGCATAGATTGCCGCCGCCGCCGCCAGGTCCGGAACCACGATGGCCACATGATTGAGACGTCCGATCATTTCATATCCCTCGTTCAGTCCCCGATCCGCAACAAATGCACGTTCGTGCTCGGGCTCTTGCCGCGCCGCGCACGAAAACTGCGGCGCACGGCCCGGCGCAGGCGCTCGATCAGGGCGTCCTCGTCGTCGCGCTTGCGCAGCGGCACCTCGTCCAGTGCATCCATAACGTCATCAAGGACGTCGTCCATCAGATCATAATCATCGTCATTCTCGCCCAGAATTCCGGGAGCCGACAGCTGCGGTTCCGCGGCCAGACGCCCGCGCGCATCGAGAACGACACTCAGCACGGCGGAGCCGTTCCACAACATATGGGCACGCTCTCGCAGATTTGCATCGTCCACCCGGATCAGGTCGTTGCCGTCGAGCGCGAGGCGGCCGAACTGCACCTGTCCCGCGATCTCGGGTCCATCGGGATGCAGGCGCAGGACATCGCCGTTATAGACCACGGGCGCATGGTCCGCGCCGCAGGACAGCGCCAGATCCGCGTGGGCGTCGAGGTGATGGGGCTCGCCATGGACCGGCACGGCGATGCGCGGACGCACCCAGCCATACATCTTGCGCAATTCCTCGCGCGCGGGGTGCCCGGAGACGTGCACGAAATGGTCGTCCTGGGTGATCACATCCACCCCCATGCCAACGAGCTGGTTCTGCAAACGCCCGATCAGGACCTCGTTCCCGGGAATAACCCGCGAGGAGAAGATCACCGTATCGCCGCCTTCCAGGGACACCTTCGGATGATCCTCACGGGCGATGCGCGGAAGCGCGGCCCGGGGTTCGCCCTGGCTGCCTGTGCAGATCAGCATGACCGAGTCCCGGGGGACCAGCATCGCCTCGTCTTCCTGCAGGAAGGGCGGCAGGTCCTTCAGGTAACCGACGGAACGGGCCGCCTCGGTCATCCGCCACAGCGAACGCCCGACGAGTCCGACGGCCCGCCCGTGTTCATGGGCGACCTCGGCGAGGGTCTGCACCCGCGCGACATTACTCGCGAAACACGCCACAACCACGCGGTTGTCCAGCGTGCCGACGAGTTCCATCAGGCTGGCGCGCGCCTCACCTTCGGAGCGGCTGTGCCCCTCGACCGTGGCGTTGGTGGAATCCCCCACCATGGCCAGCACGCCTTCTTCACCAAGCGCCTGCAACCGGTCCTCGTCCACACCCGGCCCGACCAGTGGGTCGGGGTCCAGCTTCCAGTCCGCCGTGTGATAGACGGTTCCGGCGCCGGTCCGCAGGATCACTCCGTTCGGTTCCGGGATCGAATGGGTCATGGTCACCAGTTCGATATCGAACGGTTTGAGCGAGACCGACCCGGAGATAGGGATCTCATGCAGCGGCACCTCGCCGCCCAGCCCGACCTCTTCCAGCTTGTTGCGCAGCACGGCGAGCGTGAACCGCGTCGCATAGACGGGACATTGAAGACGCGGCCACAGATGCGCCACGGCCCCCACATGGTCCTCATGTGCATGGGTGATAACCATGCCCACCAGGTCGCGGCGGCGCTCGGCCACGAAGGTCGGGTCGGCCATCATCACATCGACGCCCGGTAGAGACGGATCACCAAAGGTGACGCCGCAATCGACGATCAGCCATTTTCCGTCATGGCCATAGACGTTGAGATTCATACCGATCTCGCCCGCGCCGCCAAGCGGCACGAACAGGATCTCGTCCTTTCCAGGGTTCAAGGCCATCGTGGGGACGATTTCAGTATATGCCGTTCAGGCGCGCGACTTCCCGCAGGCCCACGAGCGTCAGATCGGGCTCGGTCGCATCGATCACATCCGTCACATCGGCAAACAGCGACGCCAGCCCTCCGGTCGCAATCACCTTCAAAGGTGCCCCGTACTCCGCTGCTATCCGCGGCACCATTCCTTCGACCATCGACACATACCCCCAAAAAATACCCGATTGCATGGCCGGCACGGTCGCGCCGCCGATCACGTGCTCGGGACGCTCGATATTGACGCGGGGCAGAAGCGCCCCGGCGGTGTAGAGGGCTTCAACGGAGAGATTGATACCCGGTGAGATAACGCCGCCACGGAAATTGCCGTCGGCGTCGATGACGTCAAACGTTGTTGCCGTCCCGAAATCAATGACGATTAGGTCACCTTCGTGCAGCAGGTGTGCGCCCACCGCCGCGACGAGACGGTCCGCGCCGGCCTGCTCGGGCCGATCGATCAGCACCTTGATGCCGAGATCGACATTCGGGTCACGCACCACCAGCGGGGTGACGCCGAAGTGCGATTCCAGAAGGTTTGTCAGGTTTCGCCGTGTCCCTGGGACGACGGTGGTGACAATAGCGTGGGTGATGTCACGTACAGCAATGTCCTTCAGGGACATGAGCTGGGTCAGCCAGACCGCGTATTCGTCGGCTGTGCGCTGGGCATTGGTCGAAATCCGCCATTTGCCGCGCTGCACGTCGCCCTCATACACGGCAAAGACCGTGTTCGTGTTTCCGCAATCGACGGCGAGCAGCATCGTCAGGCTCCCAGGTTCACGCGGCGGCCGGGGTCACGGGGAACACATCCCCCGCGGAGACGCGCATCGTCTCCCCGTTCCGTGCAAGCAGCAGGTTACCAGCTTCGTCGATGCCGTCGAAGCCGCCCTCGACCGTCTCCCGGGGCAACTTCACGGTCAGCTTCGTACCCGGCTCCAGGGCCAGTTCGGCCCAACGCATGCGGATTGCCGCGAAACCTTCGCGCTCCCAGACATCCAGATGCTCGGCCAGGCTCGCCAGGAAGACCTCGAGAAGCTCTTCCACCGCGACATTCGCACCGCACGCCGACAGGTCGGTCGCATCGGGAAGTTCCGCAGGATGACCCGCCACATTGACGCCGATCCCGGCGATCACCCAGGCCACCCCACCAGCGCCGTCATCCGCGCTGTCAAGCAGGATGCCGGAAAGCTTCCGCCCCGCGACCAACAGGTCGTTCGGCCATTTCAGGACTGCTTCGACACCGGTGCATTCCCGAACCGCGCGCGCCATCGCCGCGCCGACCACAAAACCGACCTGAGGTGCCTCACGTGCCGTGCATTGCGGGCGGAGCAGAACCGAGAGGTAGAGATTCCCGCGCGGTGAGGTCCAGCTTCGCCCATGACGTCCACGCCCCGCTGTCTGTTCGCGTGACCAGACAACCATCCTGCCCGGCGCGCCGTTGGCCGCCAGGCGTTTGGCTTCTTCGCTAGTGCTGTCCAGGCTGTCATGTGCGTCCAGCACCCAGCCGGACGGCACCTGCGGGGGGTGGGTCATCCGGCAAACAGGACGGATGCCGCCGCTTCAGCGCCCGTCAGGACCGGCGCCAGACCGATGAAGAAGAACACGGTCACGAGTGCCGTCACCGCAACGATCGTGGAGATTTCGCGGCCCGGTGCAGAATCGAAGGCCTCCGCCGGTTCATCGAAATACATGATCTTGATGATGCGCAGGTAATAGAACGCACCCACCACGCTCGCCAGAAGACCGATCACGGCAAGAACGTACAGTTCGGCATCGATGGCCGCACGGAATACGAAGAACTTGGCGAAGAAGCCACCGAGTGGCGGGATACCGGCCATCGAGAACATGAAGATCGCGAGTGCCGCTGCCATCATCGGATTGGTCTTGCTGAGCCCCGCAAGGGAGCCAATATCCTCGACCATCTGTCCCTGGCGGCGCATCGCAAGAATGCAACCGAATGTGCCGATGTTCATGAACAGGTAGATGGTCAGATAGACCAGCATACCGGTGGCACCCTGTTCATTGCCCGCGGCGAGACCGACCAGCACGAAGCCCATATGGCCGATGGAGCTGTAGGCCATCAGGCGCTTGATGTTGGTCTGCACGATGGCGGCGAAGGAGCCGAGGATCATCGAGGCGACCGAGATGAACCAGATCACCTGCTGCCATTCTGCGGCCAGCGGTCCAAACGGCTCCAGCAGTACGCGGGCAAACAGCACCATTGCCGCGATCTTCGGAGCGATCGCAAAGAAAGCCGTCACCGGCGTGGGTGCGCCCTCATAGACGTCAGGCGTCCACATATGGAACGGCACCGCCGAGACCTTGAATGCCAGCCCGGCCGTCACGAAGACGATGCCGATCACCGCACCGATGGACGCGCCCTCACCTGCTGTGAACTGACTGGCCAGCGCGCCGAAATTGGTGGTGCCTGCGAACCCGTACACCAGCGACATGCCGTAAAGCAGGATGCCCGAACTCAGCGCACCGAGGACGAAGTACTTCAGGCCCGCTTCCGAGGAGCGCAGCGTGTCGCGCCGGATTGCAGCGACCACATAGAGCGCCAGGCTCTGCAACTCGATACCGATATAGAGCGATATCAGGTCGTTGGCCGACACCATCATCATCATGCCGAGGACGGCCAGGACGATGAGGATCGGGAACTCGAACTGGTCGATCCCCTCGCGCATGTTGAACGGAATGGCGAGGATCAACGCCAGGGCCGCACCCACGATCAGCAGGATTTTCGCGAAGACGGCGAAATCATCGACGACGAACTGGCCGTTGAACGCCAGCGTTGTCCCGACCGGACCGGCGAGGACGAGCAGCGCGGCCACGATGAGGACGCCCACGCCCAGCCAGGACACGAACCGGGCGGAATTCTCGCCCCGGAACGCACCGAACATGAGCATGACCATACCCGCGACGGCGACGAACAGTTCCGGCGCTGCGGCTGTGAGATCGGCAGAAATATCCATGGTCCGTCTCCTGCCCTAGCGTCCGGCCAGATTGAGTGGCTCGACCGCCGAAAGCGCCGACTGATAGTTCTGCAGCAGGTTCGACACGGTCGCGTCAAACACACTGAGGAACGGATCCGGCCAGACGCCCATCCAGATGACCAGCACCACCAGCGGCGCGAAGATCGCGATCTCGCGGGGTTCGAGGTCTATAATCTGCTTGAGATGCTCCTTCTCCAGCTTGCCGAACACGACGCGCCGGTAGAGGTAAAGCATGTAGGCGGCGCCGAGGATCACACCGGTCGATGCCAGCATCGCCACCCAGGTGTTGTCCTGGAACGTCCCGACGAGGACCAGGAACTCGCCCACGAAACCGCTCGTGCCCGGCAGCCCGACCGAGCCGAGCATGAACACCATGAACACGAAGGCGTATTTCGGCATCCGCTCCACGAGCCCGCCGTAGTGCGAGATCTCGCGGCTGTGCTCGCGGTCGTAGATCACACCGACACAAAGGAAGAGTGCGGCGGAGACGATGCCGTGGCTGACCATCTGGAACATCGCGCCGTCGATGCCCTGCTGGGTTGCGGTGAAGATGCCGATGGTCACGAAGCCCATATGGGCGACCGAGGAATACGCGATCAGCTTCTTCATATCCTCCTGGGCGAGCGCCACGAGTGAGGTGTAGATGATGGCGATGACCGACAGCGTGTAGATCAGCGGCACGAACTGCTCGGACGCCAGCGGCAGCATCGGCAGCGAAAAACGCAGGAAGCCGTAGCCGCCCATCTTCAGCAGCACGCCCGCAAGGATGACCGACCCGGCGGTCGGCGCCTCCACATGGGCGTCCGGCAGCCAGGTGTGCACCGGCCACATGGGCATCTTCACCGCGAATGAGGCGAAGAAGGCCAGCCACAGCCATGTCTGCATGCCTGGCGGCACGGAATGGGCGATCAGCGTCGGGATGTCGGTCGTGCCCGCGTCGAAATACAGCGTCAGGATCGCGGCCAGCAGCAGGACCGAGCCCGCCAGCGTGTAGAGGAAGAACTTGAACGCCGAATAGACACGGCGCGGCCCGCCCCAGACACCGATGATGATGAACATCGGGATCAGGACCGCCTCGAAGAAGATGTAGAACATCACGAAATCGAGGGCGGCGAAGGTACCCACCATCATCGTCTCGAGGACGAGGAAGGCGATCATGTATTCCTTCACCCGGTTCTTAATCGCCGTCCAGGACGCCAGCACGCAGATCGGCGTCAGGAAGGTCGAGAGGATCACAAAGAACAGCGAAATGCCGTCGATCCCCATGTGGTAGGCGATGTTGAACTGGGGCAGCCAGTCGAATTTCTCGACGAACTGGAACTCGGCGGTCGTCTTGTCGAAGTTGAGCCACAGCAGCAGGCTGATCGCGAAGGTCGCGAGCGCGGTCCACAGCGCCGCCCAGCGGGCATTGCGCGCGACGGTATCTTCATCGCCGCGCACCAGCAGGATGAACAGCACACCCACCAGCGGCAGGAACGTCGTCAGGGAGAGGATCGGGAAAGATTCCATATCGCGCCGCCTCTACCCGAAGAACCCGAAGAGGAACCAGGTGGCAAAAATGACCAGGCCGATCAGCATCGCGAATGCGTAGTGATAGACGTAGCCCGATTGCAGACGTCCGGCCCAGCCCGCAATATCGCGTGTCGCGGCTGCGACACCGTCCGGGCCCACGCCGTCGATCACCGCGCCGTCGCCCGACTTCCACAGGCCGCGGCCCAGCACGAAGGCCGTGCGCACGAACACCCGGTCGTACAGTTCGTCAAAGAACCACTTGTTATAGACGAAGGTGTGGATCGGCCGGATGCGACGCACCACTGCTGCCGGCCATTCCGGCTTCAGCATGTACATCACCCACGCTCCGAAGATACCGACAACGCCCACCACAATCGGCAGGATCTTGACCCACTTATCGACATGGTGCGCATGCTCGATGACGTCACTCGTCATCAGCAGCGAAGAGCGCCAGAACTCGTCCATGTGGTGGCCGACGAAATACTCGTAGCCCAGATAACCCGAGAAGATCGCGCCGATGGCCAATACCAGCAGCGGTACAATCATCACCGGCGGCGATTCATGGGCATGGTCGTAGGTGTGGTCGTCGGCCCGCGTTCGGCCGTGGAAGGTCAGGAACAGCAGGCGCCAGGAATAGAAGGCCGTCATCAGGGCCGCGGCAATGCCGAGCCAGAAAGCGTATTCGCCCATGCCCGTATGCGCGGCGAAGGCCGATTCCAGGATGATGTCCTTGGAATAGAACCCGGCAAAACCGATCCCCAGGAGTGGAATGCCTACGCCAGCCAGCGCCAGAGAGCCGACCCACATCAGCGCGCCCGTCACGTTCATCTTCCGGTACAGGCCACCCATCTTTCGCATGTCCTGCTCGTCATCCATGCCATGGATGACGCTACCCGCCCCGAGGAACAGCAGCGCCTTGAAGAAGGCGTGGGTCATCAGGTGGAAGATGGCCGCCGGATAGGCCCCAACCCCCAGTGCGAAGAACATGTAACCGAGCTGCGAGCAGGTCGAGTACGCGATGACCCGCTTGATGTCCCACTGGGTCATGCCGATGGTCGCGGCGAAGAACGCAGTGGTCCCGCCAACGAAGGCGACAACCACGAGTGCGTTGGGAGCGAATTCGAAAATCGGTGACAACCGCGCGACCATGAACACACCGGCCGTCACCATGGTCGCCGCATGGATCAGCGCGGAAACCGGCGTCGGACCTTCCATCGCATCCGGCAGCCAGGTGTGCAGGCCGAGCTGCGCCGACTTGCCCATCGCGCCGACAAACAGCAGCAGGCAGATCGTCGTCAGGATATCGACGTCCATGCCCAGGAAGATGAAGGACTGGCCGGCCACGTCCGGAACGGCGCGGAAGACGGTGTCGAAATCCAGCGAGCCGAAGACGAAGAACACGCCCAGAATACCCAGCATGAAGCCGAAGTCGCCGACGCGGTTGACGACGAAGGCCTTGATCGCCGCCGCATTCGCCGAGGGCCGACTGAACCAGAAGCCGATCAGAAGATAGGACATCAGGCCGACGCCTTCCCAGCCGAAGAACATCTGGACGAAGTTGTCGGCGGTCACCAGCGACAGCATGAAGAAGGTGAACAGGCTGAGATAGGCCATGAACCGCGGCTTGTGCGGGTCGTGGCTCATGTAGCCGACGGAATAGACATGGACCATCGACGAGACGACGTTCACCACGAACACCATCACCGCGGTCAGCGTGTCGAAGCGCAGCGCCCAGCTGAGGTCGAGCGTGCCCGACTTGATCCAGGTGAACAGGCGTACCGTGTCCAGTTCCTGGCCTGCAATACCGACCTGCCAGAGCAGGATACTGGACAGCACGGCGGCAACCAGCATCGGGATTACCGTTACCAACTGTGCAGCCCGGTCGCCCATGCGGGTGCCGAACACCCCGGCGACGATGCCGCCTGCGAGCGGCAGGAAGATCGCGAGTTCGATCATCGCCCCGTCAGCCCTTCATCATGTTGATGTCTTCAACCGCGATGGAGCCACGGTTACGGAAATAGACGACGAGGATCGCCAGACCGATTGCGGCTTCAGCGGCGGCCACGGTGAGGACGAACATCGCGAAGATCTGGCCGACCAGATCGCCCAGATGGGCGGAAAACGCGATGAAGTTGATGTTCACCGCCAAAAGCATCAGCTCGACCGACATCAGAATGATGATGACGTTCTTCCGGTTCAGGAAGATGCCAAAGATGCCGAGCGTGAACAGGATCGCGCCGACCGTGAGGTAGTGTGCAAGTCCGATTTCAAGCATCACACGCCGCTCCCTGTCGTCACCTTGCGCACCTCGACAACATCCTCGCGCCGGCGATCGACCTGGACGCCGATCTTCTGGCGCTTCACGTCCGGACGGTGGCGCAGGGTCAGTACGATGGCCCCGATCATCGCGATCAGCAGCACCATGCCCGAAGCCTGGAACAGGTAGATGTAGTCTGTATAGATCAGCCGCCCGAGCGCGTGGGTGTTAGTCATCTGGTCCGGCGACACGGCCGGTGCGGCCAGCACCTGTGCAGCCTCCGGCGAGGCGACCCAGCTTCCGAACACCAAAATCAGCTCCGCGACCAGGATCAGCCCGATCAGTGCGCCGATGGGCAGGTACTGCAGGAAGCCCTCACGCAGTTCGGCGAAGTTGATGTCCAGCATCATCACGACGAACAGGAACAGCACCGCGACGGCGCCGACATAGACGACCACCAGGATCATCGCCAGGAATTCGGCCCCGATGAGCACGAACAGACCGGCCGAATTGAAGAAGGCCAGGATCAGGAACAACACCGAGTGCACCGGATTCTTCGACGAAATGACCATCACGCCCGACGCGATAGCGACGAACGCGAAGAGGTAGAAGGCGAGCGCTTGAATGACCACGTCAGATCCCCCCGGCCCGGCCTAGCGATACGGTGCGTCGGCGGCGAGCGCCGTTGCGATTTCGGCTTCCCACCGGTCGCCGTTCGAGAGCAGCTTGGCCTTGTCGTACATCAGCTCCTCGCGGGTCTCGGTGGCGAACTCGAAGTTCGGCCCCTCGACGATGGCATCGACCGGGCAGGCTTCCTGACAGAAGCCGCAATAGATGCACTTGGTCATGTCGATGTCGTAGCGGGTCGTACGGCGTGAGCCGTCCTCGCGCGGTTCGGCCTCGATGGTGATCGCCTGCGCCGGGCAGATTGCCTCGCACAGCTTGCAGGCAATGCAGCGCTCTTCCCCGTTGGGATATCGGCGCAGCGCATGCTCGCCACGGAAGCGTGGGCTCAGCGGGCCCTTTTCGTACGGATAGTTGATTGTGACCTTCGGCTTGAAGAAATACTTCAGCGTCAGCCACATGCCGGCGGCGATCTCGATCAGGAGAAGCGAGCGGGCGGTACGGTCGAGCATGGCCATAGCGGACTCTCCCCTCTCCTAGTTCACGATACCGGGGTACCAGCCGAACACGACGATGGCACCGGCGGTGATGACGACCCAGGCCAGCGACAGCGGCAGGAAGACCTTCCAGCCCAGGCGCATCAGCTGATCGTAGCGGTAGCGCGGCAGCGTGGCGCGCACCCACAGGAAGACGAACAGCATCAGCGAGACCTTGAGCGCGAACCAGATGACGCCCGGGATCCAGTTCAGCGGCGCGATGTCAAAGGGCGGCAGCCAGCCGCCGAGGAACAGGATGACCGTCATCCCGCTCATCAGCACCATGTTCGCGTATTCGCCGAGGAAGAACAGCGCGAAGGCCATCGCCGAATATTCGACATTGTAGCCCGTCACCAGTTCCGCTTCGGCTTCCGGCAGATCAAAGGGTGCGCGGTTGGTCTCGGCCAGCGCCGAGATCACGAAGACGATGAACATCGGCAGCAGCGGAATGAAGAACCACAGGTTCTTCTGCGCCAGCACGATATCCGACAGGTTCAGCGAGCCGACTGCCAGCAGCACCGTGATGATGACGAAGCCGATGGAGACCTCATAGGACACCATCTGTGCCGCCGAGCGCAGCGCGCCGAGGAACGGATATTTCGAGTTCGAGGCCCAGCCGGCCATGATGATGCCGTACACGCCGAGCGAGGAAATCGCGAAGAGGTACAGCACGCCGACATTGATGTCCGACAGCACCCAGCCTTCCGCGACCGGGATGACCGCCCAGCCGACCATGGCCAGGATGAAGGTCAGCATCGGCGCCAGCAGGAAAACCACCCGGTTTGCACCGGTCGGGATGATGAGTTCCTTCGTCATCAGCTTCAGCGCGTCCGCGAAGGGCTGGAACAGGCCGAACGGCCCGACGACGTTGGGCCCCATCCGCAACTGCATCAGGCCGATCACCTTGCGTTCGGCATAAGTGAGATAGGCCACGACGATCAGCAACGGCAGGACCAGGAACAGAATCTGGATGACTATCCAGAGCGTCGGCCAGGCGTAGGACCACCAGAACTCAACCATCGGTGCCGGTCCTTTCACCGTTCGCGTTCACGAACTCACGGGTGCATTCGGCCATCGTCTCGGAGGCCCGGCTGATCGGGTCGGTCATGTAGTAATTGGCAATCGGGCTCTCGAACGGGGCAGCCGACATCTCGCCGCTGCCGGAAACGCCCCGCCATGTGGCCGGCACGGCCTCGTCCACCCGGTTGAAGTCCGGATTGGCGGCCGTCAGCGCGGCGCGCACGTCGCCCAGCGTGACATAATCGAGACCGCCGCCGACCGCGTCGGATAGCGCGCGGATGATCGCCCAGTCCTCGCGCGCATCGCCCGGCGGCTGCACGGCCTGACGGGCCAGCTGCACGCGGCCCTCGGTATTCACATAGGTGCCGTTCTTTTCCGTGTAGGCCGCGCCCGGCAGGATCACGTCCGCGCGATGCGCGCCCGCATCGCCGTGATGTCCCTGATAGACCACGAAGGCGTTGCCGAGTTTCGACATGTCGATCTCATCGGCGGCCAGCAGATAGACCAGGTCGATCTCCTCGCTCTGCGCACCATCCAGAATGCCCTGCGTGTCGCGCCCGCCCTCACCCGGCACGAAACCGAGGTCGAGACCGCCCACACGGGCGGCTGCGGTGTGCAGCACGTTGAAACCGTTCCAGTCCTCGCGGATCAGGTTGCAGCTCTCGACCAGTCCGGCGACGGTGGCCAGCACGGCGGCGCCGTCCTCGCGCGCCAGCGCGCCCATCCCGACGATGACGGCGGGACGCTCGGCGTTCTTCAGGACGCTCCCGAATTCATGGCTCCCGTCGGCGATCTGCCGAAGCGTGTCCGGACCCGCGCCCAGATAGTCCACGTCGTAGTTGTAGTTCACCTGCGGGCCGACAACGCCGATGCGCGCACCGCCCTGCAGCCACGCCTTGCGCAGGCGCGTGTTGACCAGCGGGGCTTCCCAACGCGCGTTGGTTCCGACGAGCAGCACAGCGTCGGCGTTCTCCAGCCCCGCGATGGTGGTGTTCATCACATAGGCGGCACGATTGTCGGCCGGGAGCTTCGCCCCGTCCTGGCGGCAGTCGATGTTGGCCGAACCCAGCGCCAGCATGAGCTGCTTCAGCGCAATCATGGATTCCGCATCGCACTGGTCACCGGCGATGGCGGCCAGCTTGCTGCCCGACGACGCCTTGATCTTGTCAGCGATGGCAGCGAACGCCTCGGCCCAGCTTGCGGGCTGCAGCTTGCCGTCCTTGCGGACATAGGGCCGGTCGAGGCGCTGGCGGGTCAGGCCGTCGCAGGCATAGCGCGACTTGTCGCCCAGCCACTCCTCGTTCACGTCCTCGTTCAGGCGCGGCAGGATGCGCAGCACCTCGGTCTGGCGGGAATCCACCCGGATGGCCGCACCGACTGCGTCGAGCACATCGACGGATTCGGTCTTGGTCAGTTCCCAGGGCCGTGAGACGAAGGCATAGGGCTTCGACGTCAGCGCGCCGACCGGACAAAGGTCGATGACGTTGGCGCTGACTTCGGAATCCAGCGACTTTTCCAGATAGGTCGTGATTTCGGCATGCTCACCGCGGCCCAGCAGGCCCAGTTCCGGCACGCCTGCGATCTCGGTCGCGAAGCGCACGCAGCGGGTGCAGTGGATGCAGCGGGTCATGATCGTCTTGACCAGCGGCCCCATATGCTTGTCCTTGACCGCACGCTTGTGCTCCTGGAAGCGCGAGTGGTCACGGCCGAAGGCCATCGCCTGGTCCTGCAGGTCGCATTCGCCGCCCTGATCGCAGATCGGGCAGTCGAGCGGATGATTAATCAGCAGGAATTCCATGACCCCGTCGCGCGCCTTGCGCACCATTTCGGAGTCCGTCTTGATGTCCATACCCTCGGCCACCGGCAGCGCGCAGGAAGCCGCCGGTTTCGGCGGTCCGGGCGACACCTCGACGAGGCACATGCGGCAGTTGCCCGCCACGGACAGGCGCTCGTGGTAGCAAAAACGCGGAATCTCTACCCCGGCCATCTCGCAGGCCTGAAGGACCGTCAGCCCTGCCGGGACTTCGATCTCGGTGCCGTCAACCTTGACTGTCGGCATCGTCCGCTCCCCCGCCTATTCCGCAGCCTGCGCCGGCACAGCGCCGGTGCGTGACTTGCGGGCCTCGATCCGGGCTTCCATTTCCGGGCGGAAATGCCGGATCAGCCCCTGCACCGGCCACACGCCGCCATCGGCCAGCGCGCAGATGGTGTGTCCCTCGATCTGCTTGGTCAGTTCCCACAGCATGTCGATTTCCTCGACCTCGGCATCGCCGGTCACCATCCGATTCATCACCCGATAGACCCAACCCATGCCCTCACGGCACGGCGTGCACTGGCCGCAGCTTTCGTGGCGGTAGAAATGGCTCAGCCGCGCGATCGCCTCGACGATGTCGGTGGACTTGTCCATGACGATGATGGCCGCCGTGCCCAGGCCCGTGCTGTGCTCGCGAAGCGCATCGAAATCCATCAGCACTGTGTCGCAGATGCTCTTGGGCAGGCACGGTGTGGACGATCCGCCCGGGATCACCGCCAGAAGATTATCCCAGCCGCCGCGCACGCCACCGGCGTGCTTCTCGATGAGTTCCTTCAGCGGAATGCTCATCTCTTCTTCGACGTTGCACGGATTGTTCACATGGCCCGAGATCGAGAAGATCTTGGTGCCGGTGTTGTTCTCGCGTCCGAACCCGGCGAACCACGAAGACCCGCGCCGCAGGATGGTCGGGCCGACGGCAATTGTCTCGACGTTGTTGACCGTGGTCGGGCAGCCATAGAGGCCGCATGCCGCCGGGAACGGCGGTTTCAGGCGCGGCTGGCCCTTCTTGCCTTCCAGGCTCTCGATCAGCGCAGTTTCCTCGCCGCAGATATACGCTCCTGCACCCCGATGCAGATAGACGTCGAAGTCCCAGCCGGAGCCACAGGCGTTCGGCCCGATCAGACCGGCCTCGTAGGCCTCGTCGATGGCGACCTGCAGGTGGGACGCCTCGGAATAGAACTCGCCGCGCACATAGATGTAGGCCGCGTTCGCACCCATCGCGAACCCGGCGACCAGACAGCCCTCGACCAACACGTGCGGGTCATAACGCAGGATCTCGCGGTCCTTGCAGGTGCCCGGCTCGGACTCGTCGGCATTGACCACGAGGTAGTGCGGACGCCCGTCGCGCCGGTCGTCCGGCGGCATGAAGGACCACTTCACGCCCGTCGGGAAACCGGCCCCGCCGCGCCCGCGCAGGCCCGACGCCTTGATCTCCTCGACGATCTTCTCACGGCCCAGCTCGATCAGGGCCTTGGTGTTGTCCCAGATGCCCCGGCGCCGCGCGCCTTCGAGGCGCCAGTCGTCCTGTCCGTAGAGGTTTTGGAAGATGCGGTCTTCGTCGCGCAGCATCACGCCCCCTCCGACGTCAGGGTGGTCAGGCCGCCCGCCGGCTCGGAGCCGGTCCGGCCTTCCTGGGAGCCCGTCATCGGGTCCTCACCGCGCTTGAGCGCTTCCAGCACCGAGCGGAAGTTCTCGGCCGTGAGGTCCTCGTAGTACTCGTCGTTGATCTGCACCATCGGCGCATTGCAGCACGCGCCCAGGCACTCGACCTCGACAACGGTGAACTTCCCGTCGGCGCTCGTCTCTCCCAGCCCGCAGCCGGTCACGTCCTTCGCCACGGCGCGCAGATCGTCCGATCCGCGCAGCCAGCACGGCGTGGTGCGGCAGAGCTGGACGAAGTTCTCGCCGACCGGCTCCAGATTGAACATCGAATAGAAGGTCGCGACCTCGAGCACCCTGATCTTCGGCATGTCGAGATAGCTGGCGACGTACTCGATCACTTCGGTCGGCAGCCAGCCGCCGGCCTGGCGCTGGGCCAGGTCGAGCAGCGGGATCACCGCACTCTGCTGCCGTCCCTCCGGATAGCGCGCGACGATGGTCTGCGCGCGCTCCTCGGTCGCGGCGTTGAAGGCGAAGGCTTCGCTCATCGGTCCACCTCTCCGAACACGACATCCAGGCTGCCGAGGATCGCAGGCACGTCCGCCAGCATGTGGCCCTCGCTCAGCGGCACCAGCGCCTGCATGAAGGCGAAGCCCGGCGCGCGGATCTTGCAGCGGTAGGGCTTGTTGGAGCCGTCGGAGACCAGATAGACGCCGAACTCGCCCTTGGGCGCTTCGACGGCGGTGTAGGTCTCGCCGGCGGGCACGTGATAGCCCTCGGTATAGAGCTTGAAGTGATGGATCAGCGCTTCCATCGAATACTTCATCTCGCCACGGCGCGGCGGGGTAAGCTTGTGATTCTGGGTCAGGACCGGGCCTTCGGGCATCTCATCCAGGCACTGCCTGATGATCCGCAGGCTCTGGCGCATCTCCTCGACGCGCACGAGATAGCGCGCATAGCAGTCACCGGTCTTGCCGATGGGCACGTCGAAATCCATGCGGTCATAGACGTCATAGGGCTGCGACTTGCGCAGGTCCCACGGCACGCCCGAGGCGCGCAGCATCGGGCCCGTCATGCCCCAGTCCATCGCCTCCTCGGCGCTGAACACGCCGATATCGACGGTACGCTGCTTGAAGATGCGGTTGCCCGTCAGCAGCGATTCCATGTCGTCGATGAACTTCGGATAGGTCTCGCAGAATTCATAGATGTCGTCGGCGAGACCGGCCGGCATATCCTGATGCACACCGCCGGGACGGAAATACGCCGCGTGCAGACGCGCGCCCGACACCCGCTCGTAGAATTCCATCATCCGCTCACGTTCCTCGAAGCCCCACAGCAGCGGCGTCATGGCGCCGACATCAAGGGCATAGGTCGTGAGGTTCATGATGTGGTTGAGGATGCGCGTGATCTCGGAGAACAGCACACGGATGTACTGGCCGCGCTCCGGCACCTCGATGCCGAGCAGCTTCTCGACTGCCAGCGCGTAGGCGTGCTCCTGGCACATGGGCGAGACGTAATCGAGCCGGTCGAAATACGGGACCGCCTGCAGATAGGTCTTGTACTCGATCAGTTTCTCGGTGCCGCGATGCAGCAGGCCGATATGCGGATCGGCGCGCTCGACCACCTCGCCGTCCATCTCCAGCACCAGGCGCAGCACGCCATGGGCCGCGGGATGCTGCGGGCCGAAGTTGAGGGTCAGGTTCTTGATGGCGACTTCGGACATCAGGCTTCCCCGGCCTCCTCTTCACCCTCGGCGCCGGCCTTCTCGTCGCCCGGCAGGGTCATGCCCTCCCACGGGCTGAGGAAATCGAAGGAGCGGAAATCCTGGGTCAGCTTCACGGGGTCATAGACGACCCGCTTCTGGGTCTCGTCGTAGCGCACCTCGACCCGGCCCGTGAGCGGGAAGTCCTTGCGCATCGGATGCCCCTCGAAACCGTAATCTGTGAGGATGCGGCGCAGGTCCGGATGGTCGGAGAAATAGATGCCGTACATGTCCCAGGTCTCGCGCTCGTACCAGTCGGCGGCGCTATAGACCTCGGTCGCGGTCGGGACGGCCTCGTCCTCGGCCACATTGACCTTCACCATCATCCGCTGGTTCTGACCCGGCGATAGAAGCTGATAGACCACCTCGAAACGCGCCTCGCGCTCGGGGTAATCGACACCGGAAATGTCGATCAGAATCTTGAACAGACAGTTGCTGTCATCGCGCAGGAACTTCAGCACCTTGCCGATCGACGCCGTGCGGGCGTGAACGGTCAGTTCGCCCTTCGCGACGGACGTATCGACCACGTCCTGCGTCAGCGCATTGGCAATATAGTTGCCGAGGTCCTTGAGCGCTTCGTCCATACCTGTTCGTTTCGCCTGTAACTGGGGCCGGATCAGCGCGCGATGGTGCCGGTACGCCGGATTTTCCGCTGAAGCTGCATGATACCGTAGAGCAATGCTTCTGCGGTCGGCGGACAGCCGGGCACGTAGATATCGACCGGAACGATGCGGTCGCATCCGCGCACAACCGAATAGGAATAGTGATAGTAGCCGCCGCCGTTGGCGCAGGAGCCCATGGAGATCACCCAGCGCGGCTCGGGCATCTGGTCATAGACCTTGCGCAGCGCGGGGGCCATCTTGTTGGTGAGCGTGCCTGCGACGATCATCACGTCGGACTGGCGCGGGCTGGGCCGGAACAGGAAGCCGAAGCGGTCCATGTCGTACCGCGACGCAGCAGTATGCATCATCTCGACCGCACAGCAGGCCAGACCGAAGGTCATCGGCCAGAGCGAGCCGGTGCGCGCCCAGTTGACCAGCTTGTCCATGTTGGCAAGCACGAAGCCCTTGTCGGTCAGCTCGTCGGTCACGGCCTGGATGGCCGCGTCCTGGTCCGGACCGGGCTTGAAGATCAGGTCACCCTGATCGCGCATGGTTATTCCCATTCCAGAGCTCCCTTGCGCCATTCATAGACGAAGCCGACCGTCAGGATTCCGAGGAACACGATCATCGACCAGAACCCGAATTCCCCGATTTCCGACAGGGTGATGGCCCATGGGAAAAGGAAGGCAACCTCGAGGTCGAAAATGATGAACAGGATCGCGACGAGGTAGAAGCGCACGTCGAACTTCATACGCGCATCGTCAAAGGCATCGAAACCGCACTCATAAGCGGAGTTTTTCTCGGGATCGGGCTTGCGGGCACCTGCAATGAAGGACGCGAGCACCAGAGCCAGCGACAGCCCCCCGGCAATGCCGAGAAAGATGAGAATCGGCAGGTATTCGAGGAGCAATTCTTCCATCGACGACGCCCTTTTGATGCCGCGGACGCGGCTTCTCTGGTGCCGGCCAAGTCCGCCGGTCTTACGTGGCCAGCCATACACCAGCGCACGCGCCCGTGCAAGGCAACGAAGGGCGCACGAACAGACAATCTCAATCGTTGTTTCCCAATGAGTTAAAAACGATTCTCAACTTGCTTCAGGGCACAAAAAACGGCCCCGATTCGGGACCGTTGGGCAGGCTCTGGTCTGGAAACTCGGTGGCGGGAGTGACGGGACTCGAACCCGCGGCCTCCGGCGTGACAGGCCGGCGCTCTAACCAACTGAGCTACACCCCCAAACCGAGACGCGGGATGTACTGCCGTGTCCCGGGTATGTCAAGCAATCGACGCTCAATCAGCGTGATTTCAGTTCCCGAAGGCCGCACGCAGACGTTCAGCGGCAAAGCGCTGCGCCGCGCGCCCGTCGTCGATGACCGGCGCGAAGGAATAGAAACCGTGCATCATGCCGGGATAGTTTCGGTACTCGACGGACGTGCCCCCGTTCTTCAGCGCTTCGGCCAGGGCCACGCCTTCGTCGTAGAGCACATCGCATTCCGCCGTGATCACAAGCGCGGGCGGCAGGCCGGAGAAATCGGCAGCATGCAGCGGCGCGGCCCGCCAGTCGGTGCGGTCCGCCTCGTCTCGCAGATAGTGTTCGCGGAACCACTCCATGCCCTTCGCGGTCAGGATGCCCGCACCTTCGGCCCATTCGCTGTAGGACGGCGTATCGCAGGCATAATCGGAGACCGGATAGACCAGCACCTGGTAGCAGAGGTCCGGTCCGCCCGCCTCACGCGCCATCATGGCCACGACTGCGGCGAGGTTCCCTCCCGCACTGTCGCCGATAACGGCAATACGTGACGGATCGATGCCAAGTTCACCGGCGCTGTCCGCGACCCATTTGGTCGCCGCGAAGCTGTCCTCGGGCGCAGCCGGGAACTTGTGCTCCGGTGCCAGCCGGTAATCGACCGCCACAACCACGCAATTCGCGTCGGCGCACAGGTTGCGCGCGACAAGATCATGGCTGTCGAGGCTGCCAAGCACATGCCCGCCGCCATGGAAGAACACCGCCGCAGGCAACGCCCCCTCGCCCGCGCCTTCCGGCCGGTAGATCCGGATCGGGATTCCCCCGGCCGGTCCCGGAATGTCACGGTTCTCGACGCTGCCGACCTCGGTCCGCTCCTTGTCGCGCACGCGCGACATCTCCTCAAGCTGAGTGCGGGCGTCGGCGGGAGAAAGCTCATAGGCCGGACGCACGCCCGCCTGTGCAGCGCGTTCGATCAGGGCGACGACCTGGGGATGCAGGGGCATGGTCAACTCCGCGTGTGAATGTGCGGCCGCCATCATAGCGAAATTCCGCCGACGCGAAGACGGCACCAAACACCTGCTCGCTTCTGTGCCCGGTTCCGTGCCAACCTGACAGGAAAAGAAATCGAAAAAGGGAGGAATTCGATGGGCAAGCCCAAAGTCATTGTACAGTTGTATCCGGTGTTCCCCGCCGAAGACGAACACGACCGGCGCGCGAAGCGCCCGATCGGCCGGGACTCCGACCAGTACTACAAGATTGTCCACGAATGGTCAGAGATCATCCGTGCCGCCGACGAGATGGGCATATGGGGTATGTCCACCATCGAACATCACCTGCATTCCGAAGGTTACGAGGTCGGCCCCAACCCCGGTGTTCTGAACGCCCACTGGGCCGCGCAGGTGAAGAACCTGCATCTGGGGGCCTTCGGCTACGTGATGGCAACCCAGGACCCCATCCGCGTGGCCGAGGAAACCGCGATCATCGATCACCTCACCCACGGAAAGTACTTCGTGGGGTTCGCGCGCGGTTACCAGTCGCGCTGGGCGAATATCCTGGGGCAGTCGAGCGGCGCTGTTGCCACTCTCTCGGACGGTAGCGCGGGCGACCAGCGCAACCGTGAAATCTTCCAGGAACGCGTCGAGATGGTACTCGACTGCTGGACCAAGGATTCCGTGGAACTCAAAGGCAAGTTCTACCAGGCCCCTTACCCCCACGACACCGGCATCGTCGGCTATGAGGGGTTCGAGATCGCACGCGAGGCGGGCGCGGAGGGCGAGATCGACGGTGACGGCGTGCTGCGGCGGATCAGCGTCGTTCCCAAGCCCCTCCAGCAGCCCCACCCGCCCTGCTTCGTCGCCGTCGCGAAATCACGCGAAACGATCGAGTTCGCCGCCAAACACGGATTTCGGCCGAGCTACTTCAACCCGACCGACGGCGTTGTCGAACTCGCGAAAATCTATGTCGAGGAATCCGCCAGGCACGGGCGCGTTGTGCAGTACGGTCAGCACCAGAACATCGTCCGTCACACGCGGATCGCGAAATCGGCGGACGACTTCGAGCGCAAGATCCGGTCCTACGACCTCGACATCTTCAAGAACTTCTATTCGGTGTTCGGGAACCACCATGTGGACCCGGTCAACCACGACGCCGAGGCGGCCTACCGGGCCATCCGCGAACACAAGTTCATCATGGGCGGCACCCTCGACGACACGATCCGTGACTGGCAGGAAATCTATTCCCGGATTCCCTGTGAGTACATCACGCTGATCTGGCACTGGGCCCAGCAGCCCAAGGACGAGCTGCTGGAGGAAATGCGCCTGTTCGTCGAGAAGGTCGTTCCGGAACTGGAGACGCCCGACTTCGCAGCAGCGGCTGAATAACCCGGTAGGTCAGGCCGCCCTGGGAGACCGGGCGGCCCGCACCTTGGCCTTCACGTCGTCACGGCAGAAGGCGTGCAGGAAGCAGGTCCGCTCACCCACGCCGAGGATCTGCTGCGCGGTGTCGTCATCGACGCCATCGGTGTGCAGGAAGACATGGGTCTCCACCGGCTCGGCCGTGCCCGCCTGCCCCGTCCTGCCCGACGCGCCGCCCAGAGAGAAGTGCGTGTCCTGAATAATCCGGTAGCCGGTCAGGTCAATCTTCGCCATGTGCGAGAACCGGCCGAGCTGGGTCATGAAGCACAGGCCGATGCCTGCGGAGATCAACGAGGCCGCATCGGGCGCGCGACCGTCCTCGGACGACAGGAACCGCCAGGTCGGGGCCACCGGGGAGTACTGCTCCTTGAAGATTTCCTTCACGCCGTCCGGGCGCAGCACACAGCGTGTGTGCATGTGCAGAAGCTGCTGGTCGCCGGACAGCTCCGGCTGGCCCGACAGTTCCAGCGTTGCGTGATCGGCGCGTGCGGTGTCCTCATCCACCAGCATGACGATCAGGTCGTCCACCGCCGGGCTGTCGGACAGGCGCTCCAGCTTCGGGAAGTTGTCACCCGGATCGTCGAACGGGTCCGCCGCCAGCGGTTCCACCTGGGTCGGCGTCAGTTCGACCCCATTGTGCACCAGGTTGAACAGGCTCGGGTGGCTGCCGCGCGCCAGACCGTTGAGCGGCGACGCCGCGACTGCCTCGTAAAGCAGCGTGTTGAGGGTCTGGTCGTCGCAGTCGGCCTCGCAATGGACCGTCAGCTCCGGCGGCAGGGCGCCGCTCATCATGGAGCCCTTTCGGAAGTCTCCCTCGCGGTAATAGTAGTTCTCGAGCACCAGTTCGAGGCCCGTGAGCGTGATCCCGCGCTGCTCGGCCAGTGCCGTGATCTCGTTCATGTAGGACGAGATCATGCCCGCGCTGAGATAGGTCAGCGGGTTCGGCGCCTTGTTGAAGCCCCCCAGATGCGCGCCCTCATCGCACACGAACCGCCAAGCGGTGCCGGTCGCCGCGGAGACGACCAGTGCCTCCTTCTGCTGACCGCCCGCCAGCGCGCGAACCCAGGTGCGCATGGACTGGCCGTGCGGGTTCGGCGGCACCGGGAACCCGGCCTCCGTAGCGTTCGCCGCGATGTAATACAGGGGCGTGCCCATTTCCTCGATGGGTGACTTCGACATCGCGCAAACCTCTCTCCGGCGACCTTCAGGGGGACTGGAATGGTGGGCGGTGACGGGATCGAACCGCCGACCCTCTCGGTGTAAACGAGATGCTCTGCCAGCTGAGCTAACCGCCCTTACACTGATTTCTATCGCATTTGCCGAGGGGCGGACCAGTGCCGCACGGTCAATACACAGGTGCGGAATCGAAACGGGCCGGCCCCCGGAGGGGCCGGCCCGTGAAATCGAGCGGTGCAGGTCTTAGTTGACCGCGTCCTTCAGGGCCTTGCCGGCCTTGAACTTCGGCTGCTTCGACGCCGGGATCTGGATCGTCGCGCCCGTCTGCGGGTTGCGGCCGGTCGTCGCCTTGCGCTGCGCGACAGAGAAGGTGCCGAAGCCGACGAGGCGGACCTCGGTGCCCTTCTTCAGAGCGCCGGTGATCTGGTCGAGGACGCTGTCCACGGCCTTGCCCGCATCTGCCTTCGACAGTTCGGCGGTATCGGCAACGGCAGCGATGAGATCATTCTTGTTCACGGTTGACCCCCTTTTGGGTTGGTTCACGGGATTTGTGATGTCTGGAGCGTAAAGCCCGAATCCAAACAGTGAGGGGATTCTAGGAGCGCGGATTCCGGGCCGTCAATCGAAACGGCCCGGAATTCCGGGGTTTTTGGGGTATTTGGCGCAACGAATCGGGGTTGCGTCGAGGTCAACCCTAATGTCGGACCACGCCGGTGCCATCCGACTCGTCATCCTTGGCCGAAACCGAAGTCGAGTCGTGTGCCGATTCGTCCCATTCGATGGGCACGAGCGGCTGAGTCAGCGCGTGCTGCAGGACCTCATCGACAGTGGCGACGGGGATGATTTCCAGCCCCTTTTTCACATTGTCGGGGATGTCGGCCAGGTCCTTTTCATTGTCCTTCGGGATGATGACCGTCTTCACCCCTCCGCGCAGGCCCGCGAGAAGCTTCTCCTTCAGACCGCCGATCGGCAGAACGCGCCCGCGCAGCGTGATCTCGCCCGTCATCGCCACATCCTTGCGGATGGGGTTCTGGGTCAGGACGGAGACCATCGAGGTGACCATCGCCACGCCGGCCGACGGACCGTCTTTCGGCACCGCGCCTTCCGGCACGTGGACATGGATGTCCCGGCGCTCGAACAGCGGCGGTTCGATGCCGAACTGAACAGCGCGCGCGCGCACATAGGCGTTCGCGGCCTGCACAGATTCCTGCATCACGTCACCCAACTTGCCGGTGATCGACATCTTGCCCTTGCCCGGCACCATGATCGCTTCCACCGTCAGCAGTTCACCGCCGACCTCTGTCCAGGCCAGGCCGGTGACGACGCCGATGAGGTCGTCATCCTCGGTCTCGCCAAAGCGGTACTTGCGAATGCCCGCATACTTGTCGAGGTTCTTGACCGTCACCTTGACGCTATCGACATCGGCCTCGACCGCGATTTCCTTGACCGCCTTTCGGGCCAGGTTCGCGATCTCGCGCTCGAGGTTACGAACGCCGGCTTCACGCGTGTAGTAGCGGATCAGATCCCGCAGAGCGGTATCGGAGATCGCCCACTCCTCTTCCTTCAGGCCGTTTTCCTCGACCTGCTTGGGAATGAGATGTCGCTTGGCGATCTCGACCTTCTCGTCCTCGGTGTAGCCGGGGATGCGGATAATCTCCATACGGTCCAGCAGCGGCTGCGGCATGCGCATGCTGTTGGCCGTGCAGACGAACATCACGTCCGACAGGTCGTAGTCGATTTCCAGATAATGGTCCTGGAAGGTGTTGTTCTGTTCCGGGTCCAGCACTTCCAGAAGCGCCGACGACGGATCGCCGCGCCAGTCCGCGCCCAGCTTGTCGATCTCGTCGAACAGGAAGAGCGGGTTGGAACTGCCGGCCTTCTTCATACCCTGGATCACCTTGCCCGGCATGGAGCCGATATAGGTACGCCGGTGACCCCGGATTTCCGCCTCGTCGCGCACGCCGCCCAGCGACATGCGCACGAACTTGCGGCCCGTGGCGCGCGCGACGGACTTGCCGAGCGAGGTCTTGCCGACACCCGGAGGGCCGACGAGGCACAGGATCGGCCCCTTGATCTTGGTCATGCGCTGCTGCACGGCGAGATACTCAAGGATACGCTCCTTGACCTTCTCGAGACCGTAATGGTCCTCGTTCAGGATCGCGTGCGCCTCGTTGATATCCTTCTTCACCCGCGAACGCTTTTTCCACGGGATCGAGGTCATCCAGTCGAGGTAGTTGCGCACCACCGTCGCCTCGGCGGACATCGGGCTCATGTTCCGGAGCTTCTTGAGCTCCTGACCGGCCTTGTCGCGGGCTTCCTTGGTGAGCTTGGTCTTCTTGATCTTCTCTTCGAGTTCCTGGAGCTCGTCGCGCCCGTCCTCGTTCTCGCCGAGCTCCTTCTGGATCGCCTTGAGCTGCTCGTTGAGATAGTACTCGCGCTGGGTCTTCTCCATCTGGCGCTTCACCCGCGAACGGATGCGCTTTTCCACCTGGAGAACGCCGATCTCGCCTTCCATGAAGCTGTAGATCTTCTCCAGCCGCTTCTGGACGGTATCGGCTTCCAGCAATTCCTGCTTTTCGGGAATCTTGAGCGAGAGGTGCGAGGCGACGGTGTCGGCCATCTTGCTCGGCTCGTCGATCTGGTTGATCGAGACCAGTACCTCGGGCGGAATCTTGCGGTTCAGCTTGATGTACTGCTCGAACTGGGTGACGACCGAACGCGCCAGCGCTTCGGCTTCCTTCTCGTCGGATTCGTCTTCCGGCAGGACTTCCGCGTAGGCCTGGAAAAAATCCTCATTCTCGGTGAAATCGACGATCGAGGCGCGCTCACCTCCCTCGACCAGCACCTTTACGGTGCCGTCGGGCAGCTTGAGCAGCTGCAGGATCGTGCCGATGGTGCCGACGGTGTAGAGGTCCTCGGGGCCGGGATCATCCTGGGCGGCATCCTTCTGGGTCAGGAGAAGGATTTGCTTGTCGTCCTGCATCACGTCCTCGAGCGCGCGCACGGATTTCTCGCGGCCCACGAACAGGGGCACGATCATGTGCGGAAACACGACGATGTCGCGAAGCGGCAGAACGGGGAACAGGGCGCCTTTGGAAAGATCAGTCATATCGGGGTCCGGTAGGGCGATTCAGATACATCAAGGATGGCCGTAAAACCTTGAACTCCGGTTTACGGCCAGGAACAGGGAAACGCGGCACGCACGAGTCGCGCCACGACCTAATAATTGGGTCGCGCGGCCCCGGTAATCAAGTCTCGACCGGGGCATGGCCATACTAGGGATTGTAGGGCGGCTAGGCGCTGGTCCCAAGATCTTCGCGCTTGTCGGCGTAGATATGCAGCGGCGCTGCATTTCCGTCCACGACCTCGCCGTTGATCACGACCTCCTCGACCCCGTCCATGCCCGGAAGATCGAACATGGTGTCGAGCAGGATGGTCTCCATGATCGAGCGCAGGCCGCGCGCGCCAGTCTTGCGCGCAATCGCCTTCTTGGCGATGGCCTTCAGGGAATCGTCCGAGAAGGACAGCTCCACGCCTTCCATGTCGAACAGGCGCTGATACTGCTTCACCAGCGCGTTCTTCGGCTGGGTCAGAATCTGGATCAGCGCATCCTCGTCGAGATCGCCGAGCGTGGCGATGACGGGAAGGCGGCCGACAAATTCGGGGATCAGGCCGAACTTCAGAAGATCTTCCGGCTCCACCTCGCTGAGGATTTCGCCGGTCATCCGATCGTCCGGACTCTGCACATCGGCGCCGAAGCCGATTGCCGTGTCCTTGCCGCGCGAGGAGATGATCTTCTCCAGACCCGCGAAGGCTCCGCCGACGATGAACAGGATGTTGGTGGTATCGACCTGCAGGAATTCCTGCTGCGGATGCTTGCGCCCGCCCTGCGGCGGCACCGAGGCGACGGTGCCTTCCATGATCTTTAGCAGGGCCTGCTGCACGCCCTCACCCGACACGTCACGCGTGATCGACGGGTTGTCGGACTTGCGGCTGATCTTGTCCACCTCGTCGATATAGACGATGCCGCGCTGGGCCCGCTCGACATTGTAATCGGCGGCCTGCAGCAGCTTGAGGATGATGTTCTCAACGTCCTCGCCGACATAGCCCGCCTCGGTCAGCGTGGTGGCGTCGGCCATGGTGAACGGCACATCAAGGATGCGCGCCAGCGTCTGCGCCAGCAACGTCTTGCCGCAGCCCGTCGGGCCGATCAGCAGGATGTTCGATTTGGCGATCTCCACCTCGCCGCCCTTGGGCGACGTGCTGAGACGCTTGTAGTGGTTGTGCACGGCGACCGACAGGACGCGCTTGGCCCGGTCCTGGCCGATGACGTAGTCGTCGAGGACTTCGCAGATTTCCTTCGGCGTCGGAACACCGTCACGCGACTTCACGAGGGTCGATTTGTGCTCTTCACGGATAATGTCCATGCAGAGCTCGACGCATTCGTCGCAGATAAACACCGTCGGTCCCGCAATCAGCTTACGGACCTCGTGCTGGCTCTTCCCGCAGAAGGAGCAGTACAGGGTGTTCTTGGAATCGCCGTTCCCGGACTTGCTCATTTACCTTGTGTCCCGTGCTGGGGCGTAACGTCTGACCGATTGCCCCGGGCAGGGCGAATCACTACCAGACATGATTGAACAATAGCTAACCGCAAGCGATCAATAATTAGTTAAGTCTCCCGTACCGCTTCGGCCAGTGGCGATGCGTCACAGCGCCGCGCGATCAGTCATCGCCCTTGCCGTCGTCGGCCGCATCCCCGCGCTTTTCCACCACCTGATCGATCAGGCCGAAATCGCGGGCTTCGTCCGCCGTATAGAAGCGGTCGCGCTCCAGTGCTTCGGCGATGGCATCGACCGGCTGGCCGGTGTGTTCCGAATAGATTTCGTTCAGCCGCGCGCGGATTTTCAGGATTTCCTGGGCATGGATCTCGATGTCCGTCGCCTGTCCCTGGAAACCGCCTGAGGGCTGATGAACCATGATGCGCGCGTTCGGCAGCGCGTAGCGCTTGCCCTTGGCGCCACCCGCCAGCAGCAGCGAGCCCATCGACGCGGCCTGGCCGACGCACAGGGTCGCGACGTCCGGACGGATGTACTGCATGGTGTCGTAGATCGACATGCCCGAGGTAACCACGCCGCCCGGCGAGTTGATGTAGAAGCTGATGTCCTTGTTCGGATTCTCGGCCTCGAGGAACAGCAACTGGGCGCAGATCAGGCTCGCGACCTCATCGCCGACCGGTCCGGTCAGGAAGATGATCCGCTCCTTGAGCAGGCGGGAATAGATGTCATAGGCGCGCTCGCCGCGGTTCGTCTGTTCGACGACCATCGGTACAAGCGCGTTCATGCGCGGGGTGTCATACATCGACATGTTGTCCGTAACTCCGTCCTTCCGTTCATCCGGCAGGACCGCTTCAGGAATCTCGTGGCCCTAAACAGATAGGCCCACAGCGAGTCCGTGCAAGAGCGGCCGGATCACGTCTTTTCGAATTCGCGGTTACTTCTTGTCCGCGGCTTCCTTCGCCTCGGCTTCCGCCATCTCGTTCAGCTCTTCCGGCGACATTTCCTTTTCATCGACCTTGGCCATCTCAAGGATGAAATCGACCACCTTGTCCTCGAAGATCGGAGCCTGCAGCGACGCCATGGCCTGCGGATTGTCGCGGTAATACTCGATCACCATCTGTTCCTGGCCGGGGAGCTGGCGGGCCTGATCCATGATCGAGCGGTTCACCTCTTCCTGGGTCACCGTCAGGCTGTTGGTCTCGCCGATATGCGACAGCAGCAGACCAAGGCGCACGCGGCGGTCGGCGATCTCCTTGTACTGCTCGCGCAGTTCGTCGTCGGACTTGCCCTTGTCGTCGTCGTCAAGCTGGTCCTCTTCCTTGGCATGCTCGATCTGGTGCCAGATCTGGTTAACTCGTCCTCGGCCATGCGCGGCGGCACGTCGAAGTCGTGGCCCTCGGCCAGCTTGTCCAGCAGCTGCCGCTTGGTCCGCTCGCGCGTCAGGCGGTTGTACTCGGTGCCGAGCTGGTCGCTGACGGCCGAGCGCAGCGCGTCGAGGCTTTCCATACCCAGCGACTTCGCGAACTCGTCATCGACGGTGACCTCCACGCCCTCGTGGATTTCGCGCACCGTGCAGTCGAACACCGCATCCTTGCCTGCCAGTTCTTCTGCGCCGTAGTCCTCCGGGAAGGACACCTTCACATCGAGCTGCTTGTCGATCTCGGCGCCGACAAGCTGATCCTCGAAACCGGGAATGAACTGCTCGGAGCCGATCTCGAGACGGATGCCGTCGCCCTTGCCGCCGTCAAACGGCACGTCGTCGATCTTGCCCTCAAAGTCCATGACCACGATGTCGCCGGTCTGCACCGGGCGCGGTTCCTCGACCGGCTTGGTCTCACGGTTCTGCTTCACGATCCGGTCGATGGCGTCGTCGATCTCGGATTCGCTCGGCACCACCTTGATGCGCTCGAGCTCCAGGCCCGACAGGTCCACGTCGCCGATGTCCGGCAGGATCTCGACCGACAGGTCGTATTCCAGATCCTTGCCCTGATCGAAGGAGACGATCTCGATCTTCGGCTGGCCCGCCGGGCGCAGACCGCGCTCGGTCAGGACTTCCTGCGAGGAATCCTGCACGGCGGCTTCGAGCACTTCACCCATCACGGCCTGGCCGAAGCGCTGCTTCAGGACCTTCTGCGGCACCTTGCCGGGCCGGAAGCCGGGCAGGCTCGCGGTCTTGCCCACTTCGGCAATCCGCGCGTCCACGCGCTGTTCGATATCGTTCGCCGCGATCGTGATCTTGTAATCGCGGACGAGACCTTCGTTCTTTGTTTCGACGACTTCCATAACCAGGTCCGATTTCCTGCTTCGTTCCAGAATGTATCCGTTAGGCCCCCGGCGCACCGGCCGGCCGACATGCTCGACATCCGTACGGTGCGCCCCGGACGTGCGGGAGAGGTGGTGCGGGCGAAGGGACTTGAACCCCCACGACTTTGCAGTCACCAGGACCTAAACCTGGCGCGTCTACCAATTCCGCCACGCCCGCGCACGCAAATTCCGAATGTCGGGACCGCACGCCACGCGCTGCCGATGCGGCGATCCGCACGGACGGCGGTTTCCTATACTATCAGCATGGCGGAGTAAACGGCCCAACACGCCCGCAATCGGGCGTTCACGCGAGAATTTCCCGCAGTTCGCGCAGCACCGGCGGCAGAGCGTCCGCGATGTCTTCGGCAATGAGCCCCGGTCCGAAATGTGCGGCCGCCGCTCCGTGGAGCCACACGCCCGCCGCCGCGGCATCGAAGCCGCTCATACCCTGCGCCAGCAGGCCTGTAATGAAACCGGCCAGCACATCGCCGCTTCCCGCCGTGGCCAGGTCCGGCGGCGCGTTTGCATTGATCGCCGCGCGCCCGTCCGGCGCGGCCACGACGGTGTCGGCACCTTTAAGAACAACCACCGCTCCCGAGACCCGCGCCGCCATGCGCGCGGCTTCCAGCTTTCCATCCCGTTCGGCGTCGGTGTGCGCCGAGAACAGACGCGCGAACTCCCCGTCATGGGGCGTCAGGACCACGTCCCCCTCGCCCGCCGCGATGGCCGCGAACAGCCGGTCCGGATCGCTGGCAAAAACCGTGATCGCATCCGCGTCGATCACGCACCCCGCGCCCGACGCGATCCCTGCGAGTGCACGCGCCGCCGTCTCTTCCGTGACGCCGTTGCCGGGCCCGACCAGACATGCGCGCATGCGCGGATCGGCGAGCGTATCCGCGAACGCCGGCGCGTCGAGAATTTCGCGAACCATGAGCGAGGGCCGTCCGGCGCGATAGATTCCCAGGGCATCCGGATGCGCCGCGATGGAGACAAGCCCCGCCCCCGCACGCAGCGCGGCATGGGCCGCGAGGCGTGCCGCGCCCGTCAACTCACGCCCGCCGGAGACGAGCGCATGACCGCGCGCATATTTGTGGCCCTCAGGATCGGGTCGGGGAAATTCGTTGCGCCACAGTGCCGGGCCGTTTTCCCACTGGTCGGGCGAAATCGATTCCAGAACCTTCCCGGGCGTGCCGATATCGGCCACGCGCCCGCGCCCGCACAGGCCCCGGCCCGGATACAGAAGATGCCCCGGCTTGCGCCGATAGAAAGTCACGGTCACATCGGCGCGCGGCGCGGCGCCGGCCACCCGCCCCGTGTCGCCGTTGACCCCGCTGGGCACATCGACCGCCACGCAGGGCAGGTCGGTCTCATTGAGGCGGTTCACGACCTCAAGCGCGACCCCATCCAGCGGACGCGCGAGCCACGCCCCGAACATCGCATCGATCACGACCGATGCCCCGTCGAGGACACCCGGCGACATCGCCTCGATCCCGCCTGTCCAGCGCGCGGCATTGGCCGCGGCATCGCCTTTCAGCTTCGCGGGGTCACCCAGAAGCGCGAGGCGCACCTCCCGCCCCTGCGCCACCAGCAGACGCGCCGCGACGAACCCGTCACCGCCGTTGTTGCCGGGACCGCAGAGCACGACGACCCGGCCTGCGGGTGACAGATCGGCAACGGCTTCGGCCACCGCCGCCCCCGCCGCTTCCATGAGTTCGAGACCCGGCACACCCGCTTCGGCCGCCGCCGCATCGGCGCGGTGCATCTGTTCGACGCTCAGGAGTTCCGGCGCGCCTTCGATCCAGATCGTGCTCATGGCCCAAGACTAGCAAAGCCCCGCGCGGTCACGCACGAGGCAACAAACGTGTCAAAATGTAAGGGGAAAATGGGGTGGCTGATGGGATTTGAACCCACGGCCTCCTGGACCACAACCAGGCGCTCTAACCAACTGAGCTACAGCCACCACCGAAGGCGCGATTGTGTAGTCGCGCCGGCCGGAACCGTCAAGCAAAGCTGCGTGGAATTCCGGGTCAGACGACCGGGTCGTCGAAAAAGAACGGACGGTCGTCGCGAGGTTTCTTTTCGCGCGGCTCCGATGACGCAGCCTCGCCACCCTCACCTGCCGGCTCCGGAACCGGCTCGGACGCCGGGTCAGGCAGCGCATCGTCCTCACTAAGCGTGAGCACATCGTCCGGATCTCCGTCACCGGCCTGCGTGTCCGGGTCGGGCGCTGGTTGACGCGGCACCGAGATTTCCGGCGACGCGATATCGGGAACGGACAACCTGAACACCGCCACCTCCTGTTCGTCCACCGCGGGCGGCTCTTCAGGTGGTGTGTCCGGTTCGGGTGCCGGGTCCTCCACCGGTGCGGGCGCACGTTCAATGACAGGTTCTTCCCGGCGTTCGCGCCGTGCACGACGCGTCTCTCGCCACCGCCCGAATGGCAAGACCACCGGATCGTGACGCGGTGTCTCTTCCTCTCCATCCGGATCGTCGTAGGTTTCGGCCCCGGCGGTCGTGTCCTGCGGTGCAGGCACCGCATCCGGTGTCGCTGGCTCCTCACGACCCGGGTCCATGTCATCCGGGTGATGGAGCTCTTCCGCGATGTGACCGCCCTCTTCCGACAGCCCTGCCATTGCCGCGCGATACTTCGCATCGGCTTCCGCCATCTCGATCACCTGAGCCGAGCCTTCGGCCCATGGATCGGGGTCCGGCACTTGCGGTGCGGTTTCGGCAACCGGCTCCTGATGTTCATCAACATCGTCGGACCGGAAAAGATACTCGTCCTGATCTTCGCCGCCTTCGTCCGATGCATCGTCAGAAACGCCCTCCTCCGGCACGGGCACGGGTTCCGGCTCCTCAGCCGGAGCGACGTTATCAAGTGCGACATGCGCTGTATCGGCAGCAGGGGGCACATCCAAGGGAGCTGCCCCGATCTCCATCACCAGATCGGCAGCGACCTCATCGACAACATGGTCGTCTTCGCCTCCGTCATCGTCCTCATACTCATCGTCGAACTCGTCTTCGAATTCATCGTCCGGCGCATCGTAATCCGTGTCCGGTGCGGGCAGCGCCAGCGGTTCATAGCGGACATCCTCACCGGCATAGAATTCCGCCAGACGCTCGATCGCGTTCTCGAGCAGTCCGGCATCGCGCAGATACGCCATCAGGATGTACGGGTCGGACGAGCCCTCCACATAGAAGGGCGCCAGCGGCAGGACACCGAGCCCCGCCTTCGCGGCGAGAACTTCGCCGATATCCTGGGTGCCCGCATACAGCGCCTTGGCGCGCACGGGCACATACCAGCCACCCGGTCCGCCCAGATCCGCCACACCGATATCGTCGAGTCCGTCGAGCATGAGCGCACGGCCCGACGCGACGATACCGTTGAGGGTCGCGATATCGTCGATCGCGGAGCCATCCTCGAACCGGCGGGCGTTGACGCCCTGCGCCGACACACCGGCGCCGAGACCGAAGGCCGATGCAGCCGAACGCACCGGCGCGATCAGCTCCGGCGCGCCGAACACGCCCGCCACAGAGGCAGCCGAAGCAAGAACGCTCGCCGCAGGCATGTCGATCCGCAGGCAGTGCGGGCCCAGCGCCGCCACGAACGCCGCCGCGCCCGGATCGTCGTCCCCGACCACACTGTGGCGCGCGCTCTGGTCGAGCAATACGCCACACCCGAACTGACGGACCGCCGCCAGTATCGACGCGCGCGCTTCGTCCGGCAGATACTGGCCGGATAACGGGTTTGGGTCGGCCACGACAATCAGGTCAGTCCGGGGGCCGATCTGGTGCGCGAACGCCTCGGGCTCGAATTCCCATTCGGTCGGGCGCATGGAGACCGCGCGCGCCATGGCCCCGGTCCGTCGAACGATTTCGACAATCTGGGGCGGCGCGGGCTCCACGACGGCGACATGACGCCCCGGAGAGACCAACCCGAGAATGACAGAAGCAAACGCGGCCAGGGGGTCGGCCACGACGGCCATCCCCTGCTCGGGGTCGATCGCAACCCCGCCGCGCTGCGCCTCGAAACGGGCCCAGGCTGCGCGCAGCACCGGCAGACCGCCCTCGGGCACGATGGAAACCGAATTGTCGAGAACCGCCTCCGCCAGTTGCTGCAGCAGGCCGGTCGGCGCGCGCATGACACCACGCAGCGACGCCAGATCGACGACGTCGCCTGCCGCGGCACGACTGAGCCAAGCATCCAGTTCGGCCTGCCTGCGGCTGGCCGGGCGGGTCTGCCCCAATGCCATTCAGCCCCCGGTGATCTTCACGACCATTGCGTGGAAGTCCTCCCGCAATACGTCAAAGGCTTTGCCCTGTAAATCTGCAAACGCCTATAGTGCGCGCCGTTTTGCCTGCCACAACAATCCAAAAACAAGAGCCATCAAATGACGAGCGCAAAGCTCCATACCGCCGAGAACCTGACACGCCTTGGAACGGAATCGGCATTCGAGGTCCTCGCGCGGGCCGAGGCCCTGAAGGCCCAGGGACACGACGTTATCAATCTGGGAATCGGCCAGCCGGATTTCAAAACGCCGGAGCATATTGTCGAAGCGGCCATCAAGGCTCTGCGGGACGGGCATCACGGCTACACACCCGCGCCGGGCATCTCGGCGCTGCGTGAAGCCGTCGCCGCCGACATCGAGCGCCTGCGCGGCGTGACCGTCAATCCCGACAACGTGGTGTGCGTGCCGGGCGGCAAGGTCACCATGTTCTTCGCGATCATGATGTTCGGCGAGGCCGGTGCGGAGATCATGTATCCGAATCCCGGATTCCCGATCTATGAATCGGTCATCAAATACTCCGGTGCCAGGGCCGTCCCCATCCCGCTGCTCGAGGAGAAGGGTTTCTCCTTCGATGCCGACGAGGTGCTGTCGCTCATCACACCCGCCACGCGTCTGATCATCCTGAACACGCCCGCCAACCCGACCGGCGGCGCGGTGCCGCGCGAAGAAATGGACAAGCTCGCCGCCGGGCTTGAGAAACACCCCCACGTCGCGATCCTGTCCGACGAGATCTACGGACAGATGACCTATGACGGGCTCGAGCATGTCAGCCTGCTGGAATACGAGCATCTGCGCGACCGGGTGATTCTGCTCGACGGCTGGTCAAAGACCTATGCGATGACCGGCTGGCGGCTGGGCTATGCCTTGTGGCCGGAAAGCCTTGTCGATACTGCCACGCGCCTCGCCATCAACTGCCACTCCTGCGTCAACGCCGCGACCCAGTTCGCCGGGATCGCCGCGCTGCAGGGTCCGCAGGATTCCGTTCACGACATGGTGCGCGCGTTCGACGAACGGCGGAAGGTCATCGTCGAGGAACTGAACGCGATCGAGGGCTTCACCTGCCGCACGCCCATGGGGGCCTTCTACGCCTTCCCGAACATCACCGGCACCGGACAGACGGCGCGCGAGGTGCAGGACCGCCTGTTGTCGGAGGCCTATGTCGCCACAGTGGCCGGGACCAGCTTCGGCCATCTGGGCGAGGGATATGTCCGTTTCTCCTATGCCAACTCGGTCGAAAACATCCGAACGGCACTCGAGCGGGTACGGAAAATCTACAACTGAATGCTCAACATTTATGCATCATGCCTTTTTTGTGTGCACTTAACTGCCTTTTTGTGAGGCACAAATCATTATGTTTTCTTTTGTTTCAAAGAGTTATCATGTTCCCAGATATGGCACGAAGCATGCTATACCCTCCGTTACGGGCTGTCGCGAAGGTCGCGACGGCGCGTAGAGCAATACGGTGGAGGCATAACGGAACCGAATGAAGAAAATCGAAGCCATTATCAAACCGTTCAAGCTCGACGAAGTGAAGGAAGCGTTGCACGAAGTGGGGCTCAAGGGCATCACCGTCGTTGAAGCCAAGGGCTTCGGACGACAGAAGGGCCATACCGAGCTCTATCGCGGCGCGGAATACGTCGTCGATTTCCTGCCCAAGGTGAAGATCGAGATTGTCCTGGAAGACAGTCAGGTCGAACGGGCGATCGAGGCCATCCAGGAAGCGGCGCGAACGGGCCGTATCGGCGATGGCAAAATCTTTGTCTCGACCATCGACGAGGCAATCCGAATTCGGACCGGCGAGCGCGGCGCGGAAGCCGTCTGACGGTCATCGAACGAACCCACAACAGAATTTTCCGAGAAACAGGGGAGCCCAGTATGTCGGACACCAAAACAGTCCTGGACATGATCAAGGAGAACGACGTCGAATTCGTCGATTTCCGTTTCACCGATCCGCGCGGCAAGTGGCAGCACACCGCGCAGCACGTCTCAACAATCGACGAAGACCTCCTGACCGAGGGCATCATGTTCGACGGCTCGTCCATCGCCGGCTGGAAGGCGATCAATGAGTCCGACATGATCCTGATGCCGGACCTCAGCACGGCCGTGATGGATCCGTTTACCGCGCAGCCGCAGCTTATCCTGTTCTGCGACATCCTCGAACCTTCGACGGGTGAACCTTACACGCGCGACCCGCGCGGCACGGCCAAGATGGCACTTGCCTATCTCGAATCGAGCGGTGTCGGCGACGCCGCCTATTTCGGCCCCGAGGCCGAGTTCTTCGTGTTCGACGACGTGCGCTTCGAGGTCGGCATGAGCCGCAGCTTCTACGAGGTGGACAGCGTCGAGGGCCCGTACAACTCGGGCGCCGATTTCCCCGAAGGCAACATGGGCCATCGCCCGGCCATCAAGGGCGGCTACTTCCCTGTCGCGCCGGTCGATACGATGACCGACCTGCGCGCCGAGATGGTCACCACGGCCTTGCAGATGGGCATCGCGATGGAGAAGCACCATCACGAGGTGGCGCCGAGCCAGATGGAACTCGGCCAGAAGTTCGACACGCTGCTGCGTGCCGCGGACCAGATCCAGATCTACAAGTATGTGGTCCACAACGTGGCCGCCCAGTACGGCAAGACGGCGACCTTCATGCCGAAGCCGATCGCGGGCGACAATGGCTCGGGCATGCACGTCCACCAGTCGATCTGGAAGGACGGCGGTTCCGCCTTCGCCGGTTCGGGCTATGCCGACCTGTCGGATACCTGCCTGTACTACATCGGCGGCATCATCAAGCACGCGCGCGCGCTGAACGCCTTCACCAACCCGTCCACCAACAGCTACAAGCGTCTGGTGCCGGGCTTCGAGGCGCCGGTGCTTCTCGCCTACTCCGCGCGTAACCGGTCGGCCTCCTGCCGTATCCCCTACTCCACCAGCCCGAACGCCAAGCGCGTCGAAGTCCGCTTCCCGGACCCGAGCGCCAACCCGTACCTGGCGTTCTCGGCCATGCTGATGGCCGGCCTCGACGGCATCGAGAACAAGATCCATCCGGGCGACCCGATGGACAAGGATCTCTACGACCTGCCGCCGGAAGAGCTCGAAGGCGTGCCGACCGTGTGTTCCTCGCTCGGCCAGGCGCTCGAAGCGCTCGACGCCGACCGCGACTTCCTCAAGAAAGGCGACGTGTTCACCGACGACCAGATCGACGGCTACATCGCGCTCAAGATGGAAGAACTCACGCGTTTCCTGGAATCGCCGCACCCGGTCGAGTACCAGATGTATTACTCGGTGTAAGGGCGTTCGCACCGAAACGGAGAAGCCCCGCCGTTCCGGCGGGGCTTTTTCTTGCCCGGCATCAGACCAGAATGGTCACGACCACTTTGTGACGGGTTTCTCCTCGGCCTCGCCATCGATGAAGATCGCATCGACCTTCTCATTGTAGAAGCACAGGTAGTCCTTGATCCGTGCACTTTCGTGCACCGGGTCGGGATAACGCCAGACGATGTTGTCGAAGACCTTCGCCCCGACACGGACATGGTGATAGCTGGCTGTGCCCTTGTACGGACACCGGGTCTGCAAGTCCGACGGCAGCAACTCTCCGATCACATCATCGCGCGGGATGTAGTACCGGGTCGGCAGGCCGGTTTCGAACAGGAAACGCGCCCGCGTCGTTTGCGCGACGGTGATGCCGCCCAGCTCCACGCGAACCTCGCGCGAACTGTCGAGGATATCGACGCGCACCCGCGGGCTGCGCGCGTGAACGAACACCTCCTCGCCCTCCTCGTACCAGTGATCCATCTTGTTCCAGTAGAAGGCGAGGTACTCGCCGATCCCCTCGCACTCGTCGAAGGGATGCTCGTAGCTCCACACGGCGTTCTCCGCCGTCTGTCCGCCTACGCTCACCGTGTAGTAGCTGGCGTCGCCCTTGAACGGACAGTGCGTGAAGTGATCGGTCCGGCTCAGCCGGTCCATCGCCACATTCGCGCGCGGGAAATAATAGACCGGCACATGGTTGCGCTCGTGAAGGATCAGCGCGTTGGTGCTGTCGGCAATCGTCTCGCCGCCGAACATCACCCGGATGCGCTTCGGGCTGTGCGCGAACTCGACGAAGTGATCGGGCTTGGCCGCATATCCCGGCGCCGGGCCGGCCGTCGCAATCATGATCCGCTCCACGGCGCGCTCTGACCGGTCACCAGATCGACCACCAGTTCCGGCCCGCCATATTCGTGCACCTTGTCATGGCTGCGGATGCGCACCTTCGCCGTGCCGGCGGGCACCTTCACCCCGCCGAGCGAACGCGTGAACGGCTGCTCGTTCACATGGGGGTGGAACAGCGTGCGCGTCGCCAGGATGTCACCATCCAGCGTCAGCACTTCCCACCGGTCCGCATAGTGATCCCAGCCTGTGTCCGCATGGCGCAGCGTCACCGAGAAGGCATAGGTATCGGTCCCCTCGGCACGTACGCTGACCGCCGTGACGGCGGATTCACCCGCCAGCGACGGGACTGTAAATGCCGTGGCCAGGGCCGCCGCCATGATCATGGGCCGGAACTGTTTCATGCTTCCATCGTCTCCTTCGGGATCGGCCTGGGACGGCCATCCTGTCCTATTGCCACATAGGTGAAGACGCCTTCGGTCACTTTTTCTCGAGCAAAGCTGTCGCGGCGGATCGTCCAGACCTCGATCCGGAAGGTCATGGAGGTGTTCCCCACCCGCTCAAGACCGGCGTAGCAGCAAACAACATCGCCCACCTGGACGGGCTTGTTGAAGACCATGGATTCCACGGCCACGGTCACCACACGGCCCGCCGAATGATTGCGCGCCGCAATGCCCCCGGCGATGTCCATCTGGGCAAGCAGCCAGCCGCCGAAAATGTCGCCGTTGGGGTTCGTGTCGGCGGGCATCGCGGCGGTCTGGATGCAAAGTTCACCGGAGGGTTCGCTTGTGGATGAGGTATTGGACATGGCTCGCGTTCTTCCTTTTCGACTCGCGCACGAATCATCGCATATAGATTGCCGAATGACGTACGTTCCGGCACCTGCTGGAACGAACCTAAGCTCTTTTTCAGGTGAGGCCAGCGTGGCGCGCGCCAAACGTAAATCCGAAGAACCCGGGCTTTTTGAAGACGGCTCAGGCTCCGGCGGAGACTACAACGCAAGCGACATCGAGGTCCTGGAGGGCCTGGAGCCGGTGCGCAAGCGCCCCGGCATGTATATCGGCGGCACCGACGACCGCGCGCTTCACCATCTGGCCGCGGAAATCCTCGACAACTCCATGGACGAGGCCGTCGCGGGCCATGCCGACCGTATCGAGATGTCTCTCGATGCAGAAGGCATGCTGACGATCACCGATAACGGCCGCGGCATCCCCATCGATCCGCACCCGAAATTCAGGAACAAGTCCGCGCTCGAGGTCATCCTCACCACGTTGCATTCGGGCGGCAAGTTCGATGGCAAGGCCTACCAGACCTCCGGCGGCCTGCACGGGGTCGGCCTGAGCGTCGTCAACGCGCTCGCGGCGCATCTGCATGTCGAGGTCGCGCGCGACCGTCAGCTCTGGGCGCAGGATTACGCGCGCGGCAAACCGGTCGGGAAATTGACCAAGATCGGCGCCGTTCCGAACCGCCGCGGCACATCCGTGTCCTTCCTGCCTGACCCCGAAATCTTCGGCGAGAAGGCCGCGTTCCGCGCCAAGCGCCTGTTCGAGATGGCGAAGTCGAAGGCCTATCTGTTCAAGGGCGTCGAAATCCGCTGGTCGTGCGACCAGCAGGTCGCCGACGAAGAAGGCGTCCCGACCGCTGAGTCCTTCCAGTTCTCGGACGGCATTCTGGACCTGCTGCGCGACACGCTGGGCGAGCGCCCGCTGGTCGGCGCCGACATTTTCTCCGGCAAGGCCGACCTCGGCAGCACCGGCGGCAAGGTCGAATGGGCCGTTTCCTGGCCCGCCGACGGTGAGGGCATGGTTGCGTCCTACTGCAACACCGTCCCCACCCCAGAGGGCGGCAGCCATGTGGCTGGCATTCGCGGCGCTCTGACGCGCGGCCTCAAGGCCTATGGCGAATTGACCAATAACCGCAAGGCGGGCCAGCTCACCGCAGAGGACATTTCAGACGGTGCGGCCGTCGTGCTGTCATTGTTCATTCGCGAGCCGCAGTTCCAGGGCCAGACAAAGGAAAAGCTTTCGATGCCCGAGGCGGCGCGTGTCGTCGAGGCCCAGATCAAGGATCACTTCGACCACCACCTCTCGACCGACCGGGCGAGCGCGGACCTGCTGCTGGAGTGGGCGATCGAGCGCGCCGAAGAACGCAAGCGCCGGCGCGAGGACCGCGCCCTGAAGCGCAAGACCGCTGGACGCAAATCGCGCCTGCCCGGCAAGCTGGCCGACTGCTCACGCTCCAGTGCCGAGGGGACAGAAATCTTCCTCGTCGAGGGCGACAGCGCGGGCGGATCGGCCAAGCAGGCGCGAAACCGCGAAACCCAGGCCATCCTGCCGCTGCGCGGCAAGATCCTGAACGTCGCCAGCGCGTCGGCTGATAAGCTGCGCGGCAATCAGGAACTGACCGACCTTGTCCAGGCACTCGGTTGCGGCAGCGGCAAGACCTTCGATCTGGAGAAACTGCGCTACGAGCGCGTCGTCATCATGACCGACGCCGACGTGGACGGCGCGCATATCGCCTCGTTGCTGATGACCTTCTTCTATCGCGAGATGCCGGAACTGGTGACCAGGGGCCATCTGTTCCTCGCGGTGCCGCCGCTCTACCGCCTCGCGCGGGGCGGCGACGTGATCTATGCCCTCGACGACGCCGACCGCGAACGCCTGATGGCGGAGCACTTTACCGGCAACGGCAAGGTGGAGATCAGCCGCTTCAAGGGCCTGGGCGAAATGCCGCCCGCACAGTTGCGCGACACCACGATGGACCCGGCCAAGCGCCAGCTCATCCAGGTCGATCTTCCCAGCGCGACCGACGACGACAAGGCCAACGCCAAGATGGCGAAGGAAACCGCCCAGCTTGTCGAACACCTCATGGGCCGCAAGGCCGAGCGGCGGTTCCAGTTCATCCAGGACAACGCGAAGTTCGCCGGCGAACTGGACGTCTAGGGACCGGACGCCCGAGGCAAGACGCCACAGCGCGTTTGCGGAATTTCGACACAATCCCCATTTGTATTGTGCCGTGATGTGATCACGCGCAAAGCGCCGCTTGCCCGGCTCATTGCATCGTTTCGCAATACAAACGATTTTGGAAACTCGTCCATGACACAGACACTTCGTCCGAAGTTTCAGTATCTGTTTGCCGGTCTCCTGCTTTCCTCACTCACCGCATGTGCGCTCTCAGGCGTAACGGTGACCCGCGTTGACTATGCGCAGCAGTACAGCCCCCAGGAAGTGGGCGCCGCGAGCGTCATTCCCGTCGCTGTCCATGGCAATCCGTTCGGCGGCTCCGACGCGGAATTCCGGAAGTACGTCATCAAGAGCATGCAAGGACAGACATTCGGCGTGCCTGTCAGGTTCACGCAAGCACCGGAGCAGGCTGACCCAAACCAACGTTTCCATGTCGTTCTGGTGTTCGCCTCAACCGGAAGCGCCAGCCCGAACACGTTGTGCGGCGCAAAGGGCGACCGGATCCCGGCAACAACCCGGACATCCGGCTCGGTAAACCTCCTCGGCGCGTTCTGCTCTAAGGACAGATACCTGTCCCACGCAATCGCTCGAGCGAACGAAGTCCCCGGCCCCGGCTCGGAAAAGCTGGACGCCGTGATATCGCAACTCACGCTGAACCTTTTCCCGGATGAAAACCCGAACAATCAGGTCGAAGGCAGCACGGATGGTGTCTTCGTGAACTGAGGCCTGGTTGTCGAGATACGATCACGTGCATGTCACCGCTTGCCCACCGCGTCATGTCGTTCCGCAATACCGCCGATGTCGGGAGACATGCCATGCGCACGTCAGGTCCGATGAAAACTAGAACCCTCGTCGCCACCGTAACCTACACTGCGCTCGCTGCTTGTGCCCTCTCAGGTGTCACCGTGACGCGGGTGGATCACGCGCACCAGTACAGCCCGCTTGAGATCAGCGCCGCAGGAAGCCTGCCGGTCGCCATTTATGGCAACCCCTTCAACGAACCGGATGAAGCATTGGAAGCATCGGTCATCGACAGCATGCAGGGCAGCACCTTCGGCATTCCGGTCCGCTTCGTACCGGCGCCGGATACGCCCGACCCGGAGCAGCGCTTCCACGTCGTGCTCGCTTTCGCACCGCCCGGCGCCGCGAGCCCGGACAAACTGTGCGAGACGAAGCCTTCGGAAGTTCCAGCAACGACAGCGAAGTCCGGCACCGTGAACCTGCTGGGTGCGTTCTGCGCGATGGATAGTTACCTGTCCCACGCCATCGCGCGCGCCGACGGAGTGACGGGCCCCGGTTCAACGAAGCTCAAGGCTTTGGTTTCCCAGCTCACTCTGAGCATGTTCCCGAACCGGAACCCGCACTTCGACAGTGACGATACGCCAACGGGCGTGATTCTCCTGAATTGAACGAAGCGCTCTAGCCGTAGATCAGCCACTGGCGCAGCAGCGCCGTGGTCGCCTGCGGGCGTTCCATCGTGGTCAGGTGGCCGCATTCCTCGATAATCGCAAGCTTGGCGCCGGGGATGAGCTCGGCCATTTCCTCATGCCGCTCCAGCGGGGTCAGGGCATCCTGGCGCCCGCACAGCACCAGCGTCGGCAGGTCATAGTTCGCGAAGTCCGGGCGGCTGTCCGGGCGGTTCATGATCGCCGGAAGCTGTTCGCGGAAGACCTCCACGCCCACACGCCTGGTCATGGCGTCGATCCGCTCGACCAGCGCCGTATCGCCAAGGCGGTCGGGATGCACGAAGGCCGGCAGAAGCACACTCGTGAGGGCCTCGAGACCGCCACTCTGGCTCGCTTCCAGAAGGTTCTTGCGCATTTCCTTCTGCTCATCAGTGTCGGCCCGGCCCGAGGTATCGAGGAGCGCGAGGCGCTCGACGCGCTCCGGCGCGGCCCGCATGATCGCCTCGACGACATAGCCGCCCATCGACAGGCCCGCGAGGGCGAAGGTGTCCGGCGCCTCGGCCAGCACCTGCTGCGCCAGATCATCGACAGAGCCGCCGCCGGTAATATCAGCCACCTGCACATCGGCCAGGTCGGCCAGGTGTTCGGTCTGGTGTGCCCAGAGGTCGGGGTCGCAAAGCAGGCCAGGGACAAGAATAAGATTCACGTTAGTTCTCCAATGGACCGGTGGCTTCAATGTTGATGATATGGCCGGCGTGCAGTTCGCCACCGAGAAGTGCGCGCCAGAGCCGGTGATAAGCCAGTTCGAGCTTCCCCGCAAACCTCGCCCCGTGCGGCATCACGCCAAGCGTCTCGGCGAGGCCCGCCCTGAGCGCGGTGAGGCGTGACCGGTCGCCGGCCAGCCCGATGGCCAGCGCCACATAGTCCGCCGGTGTACCCACCACGAGTTCCCCGAGCCCATGACTGCGCGCGAGACTGGCACCCACCCGAGACGGCATCGCCGGACCGGCGCAGGTCAGGATCGGCAGCCCCGTTGCGATTGCGTCAGCCGCCGTCGAGTGAGCCCCGTACACGAAGGTATCGAGAAACAGATCGGCATGGCGGTGCCTCGCAAGATGGCCGGACATCTCCGGCAAGGTGCCTGCGAACACGAGCCGTGCCGGATCGAGGCCCGACTGCTGCGCGGCACGTTGCAGGTTGCGTGTCGTCACGGGTGCATGCTCACGCAACCAGAGCACGCTGCCTTCAACTTTCTTCAGGATATCCATCCAGGCGGCAAAGGTGGCCGGATCGATCTTGGTCGGCGTGTTGAAGGCACAGAAGACGAAGGCGTCTTCCGGCAGGCCGTGATCGCCCCGTGTCCCCCCGTCATCGGACGGCGTGTCGAAACTGTTCAGCGGCATGAATGAACCGGAAAGGTGGGCGACCGTCTCCGCAAAGTGTTCGGCCTCACCTTCAGGCAGGACATCACTGTCCGCGAGGATCACATCGTTCAGGCCGCCGGACGACCCGCAATACCCCAGCCAGCCGATCTGCAGCGGCGCCGGGCGCCCGGCCAGGATCTCGGGCCGCGCACCGCGCGTGTACCCTCCCAGATCGACCAGGACATCGATCTCTGCCTGCCGAATGCACGCTGTCGCATCGCCCGCGGACATGCGCGAGACGTCGATGACTGCGTCCACACCTTCACCGATCCGGCGCGCCACCGTGCTGCCGTCCGGCGGCGCGAGCAGAACGGCGCTGACCTGCACTTTCGACCGGTCGTGTTCGGGCAGCACCTCTGCCAGCAAATGACCGACCGGATGCCGACCAAGGTCGGCGGACAGGTACCCGACCCGCAACATATCGCGCACCACGGCCCTCGCCGGGATTTCCGCTGCTCGCTCCCCCGCACGTAAGGGCACTGCGCGCGCTTCGGCCACAGCGTTCAGCCGCTGCTGGCTTTCCGGCAGAAACAACGCAATCAGTGGCGACAGTTCCCCCAGCTTTTCACCACCGGCCCCGATCAGGCGGGCGAAATTCGCCACCAGCGTTTCGTGCTGCTGCCAGTCACAGGCGTGAAGATTTGCGTAGAACAGCTGGGCAGCGGCGCGCACGAAGCCCCGGTCGAGTTCCAGCGCGCGCCGGAACCTCGCAGCAGCTCCCTCATAGTCACGCATCAGGGACAGGGTGACGCCCAGGCTGTGCTGAACCTGTGCATCACCTGGCGTCAGCACCACAGCCTGTTCGAGGCATGCCCGCGCCTCGGACAAACGCCCCGCCTGACGATACAGATTGCCCAGATTCGCACGGGCCCGGGCATGATCCGGCGCACGCACGCAGGCGTCCTCGAGCCGGGCGATGGCCTCGTCCGAGCGCCCCGCGAGAGACAGCGCACCGGCGGCGTTGAACAGAAGGTCGGGATTGTCCGGGATAGCCTCCAGCGCGGCGGTGTAGTCAGCCACTGCCCCCGCAACGTCGCGCATGTCGAGACGGAGCTTGGCGCGGTTGGCCAGAATGCGTGCATCGCCTGGTGCACCTGCCACGGCCCGATCCAGATACCCGAGCGCCTCGTCCATTCGGCCGCCCTGGCCGAGAAGGATACCCTTCAGGTGAAGTGCTTCGGTGTGAGCCGGCGCGCGATCCAGCACCGCGTCATAGGCCGCACCGGCCGCCTCGGTGTCACCGGCGCGGTGAAGCGCCGCCGCCTGGGCGACGATGTCGTCGAGTTCGCTTACGTCCGCGTTCATCCATACCTTGTTCCAAAATGCGCAGCCGCTTTCAAGAGTGCATGGAATCGCTGGACTTTTTCGGCGATGCGGCCCATTTTCCGCCCGCGTGACCGACCACGCCATTTTCAACGCAGACGAGCAATATGCGATTTGACGAACTGGGTCTGAGCGACCCGTTACTAAAGGCCATTGGCGATGCGGGCTATGAAAGCCCCACCCCCATCCAGGCCGAAGCGATTCCCCACCTGCTGATGGGGCGCGATATCATCGGTATCGCACAAACCGGCACCGGCAAGACTGCCAGTTTCACCCTCCCCATGATCGAAATCCTCTCGACGGGACGCGCACGTGCGCGCATGCCGCGCTCGCTCATCCTTGAGCCGACGCGCGAACTGGCTGCACAGGTCGCAGAGAACTTCGAGGTTTACGGCAAGAACCACAAACTGAATATGGCGCTGCTCATCGGCGGCGTGTCCTTCTCCGACCAGGAAGACAAGCTGGACCGCGGTGTCGATGTACTGATCGCCACACCGGGCCGTCTGCTCGATCATTTCGAGCGCGGCAAGGTGCTGCTGGCCGACATCAAGGTTCTCGTTGTCGATGAGGCCGACCGCATGCTCGACATGGGTTTCATCCCCGATGTCGAGCGCATCATCAAGCTGCTGCCGCAGATCCGCCAGACCGCGATGTTCTCGGCCACGATGCCGACCGAGATCCAGCGGCTCACCGATTCCTACATGATGAACCCCCGCACCGTTCAGGTCGCGCCCCAGGCCTCCGCTGCCGAGACGGTGACCCAGGGCCTGCTGCGTGTGCGCGGCGGATTTACGGAAAAGCGCGCCGCCCTACGCAAGCTGATCCGCGCCTCGGACGTGAAGAACGCCATTGTGTTCTGCAACCGCAAGCGCGATGTCGCAGTGCTTGAAAAATCGCTGCGCTCACACGGTTTCAACGCCGCCGCGCTGCACGGCGACATGCACCAGAGCGAACGCATGAAGACACTGGAAAAGTTCCGAGAGGGCGAAATCCAGCTTCTTGTCGCCAGCGACGTCGCCGCGCGCGGTCTCGACATCCCGAACATGAGCCACGTCTTCAATTTCGATGTGCCCATGCATGCCGATGACTATATCCACCGGATCGGCCGCACGGGCCGTGCGGGCAAGGAAGGCCATGCCTATACGCTGGCGACGCGCGCAGACGAGAAGTTTCTGGACTCCGTAGAGCGGCTTCTGGGCCGCCCGATCCCACCCCTCGATGGCGGTGACAGCGGCAAGGATGACGCGGATAACGACGGCGCCGACGCGGCGGATAAACCGGAACCGCGTAATAACCGAGAGCGCTCTGCCGAAAGCCGCCGCAAGCCGTCGCGCGAGGAACAGGCCCGCGAGCCGCGTTCCCGCCGGAAAACTGAAAAGCCGTCCGAACCACGCCGCCGGGCATCCGATGACGATGACGGCAACGACAGTTCAGCATTCGGCAAGGACCAGCACACGCCCGCATTCCTTTTGCGCTAGACTCGCCACGCACGGACAACACGGCTAGGTGCGGACATGCAGACGATTTTCATTCAGGTGAAATGCGATCTCGGCAAGGCCTATGAGGTGGCCGACGAAGCCGCCCTCAACATCGACCAGGTCTCGGAAGTCTATTCGACCTCCGGCCAGTTCGACCTGCTGATGAAGTGCTACCTGCCCGACGATCAGGATATCGGGCATTTCGTCACCAGCCATATACAGACCCTGCCCGGCGTGGCGGATACCTTCACGACCATCGCCTTCAAGGCCTTCACCTGACCGGCTGCCGCACGCCTAGCGGCAAATCCGGGTGCGTCCCAGATCCAGATGAAAATGGTCCCGGTGCCGGGCGTTGTACTCCGGCCCCAGAACCGTGTTGAACAGCACGCATCCGTGGTCGCGGACCTGCTCAAGAAACCGCCCTTCCGGCGTATCCGCACCCCAGTCGCGAAGAACGGACACCTTGCGGCCGTCAGCCAGCGAGAAGGCTGAGACATCGATGGCGTTAGCCGTCGCGTGCTGGCTTCGACGCCCGCCCGCCGCGCCGTTGATATTGCGGCAGGCATACGTTCCGACATGGTGGATACGCGTCAGTTCACTCCCGAGCTCCTGCCGCGCGGCATCCTGCAATACACGCTCATAGACATACAGCGCGGCTGCCATCGGACAGCTCGCCATCACCCCGCCATTGTAGGGAACGTTGGACCGGGTGATCGACACCCCGTTCGAAAGACCGCATCCGTTGCGCACGGGCCGGTTGGCGATCCGCTTGTATTCAAGGTCCGATTTCGCAAGCGTGACCAGACACTGGTCCTGAGCCAGAGCGAGCCCATTGATCTGCATACGAACGAACGGCCCGGGTGGCTGCTCGATGTCGATAACGCCCCACGGGGTCAGGTTGGGCGGCAAACGCAGCATGCCGAGATAAACGGCGAGCGAGAACGCGACCGCCGGCACCGCCAGCAGAGTGAATAAGGCTCCCCAACCGGATTTCCTGCGGCGTCCCGACATGGACACCGATTGTAGGACGGCATGTGGCAGAAGAATGGCCGGATTGCTCCGACCGAACCGAAAAGAGGTCAGTCGCCGACGGCGGCTTCCAGATATTCGTCCTCGTCGAGCCCCGCGTCGAGCGACACCGCCTCGCGGATGGCCTTGTCGAGATCGACCCCGTCGAGATTCGCACCGCTCATGTCCGCATCGGCGATCAGGGCGCCGTCCAGGTTTGCGTTGCTCAAATTCGCTCCGGAAAGTTTCGCGCCGCGCAGGTCCGCGTCCGTCAGCCGGGCGCTTCCCAGATCGGCGCCAACCAGGTTGGCACCTGCGAGGTTCGCACCGGTCAGGTTGGCAGGCCAGAGTCGGCCGGTCTTCTTGCCGGAGGCGTCCTTCAGTTCGACGGCCACAAGGCGCGCGCCCTCAAGGTTTACACCGCGCATGTCCGCACCTTGCAGGTTTGCGCCTTCCTGCAAAGCATCCGAGAGGTCCGCGCCGGCGAGGCGCGCCTCCTCCATCTCGCTCATCACGAAACGGCAGGATTTCAGATTGGCGCCGCTCATGGACGTACGCCGCAGAACCGCGCCACTCATATCCTCACCGGGAAGGTCGATACGCTCGATGTCGCTGTTCGACAGATCGGCACGTGCGCCTACCACGCCTCCGCTTTCGATCCATTCGAAATGATCCTTGAGGATCTTCTGGATATCTGGCGGGAACTCGCTGGTCGGGCGGGAAATCTTCGCACCCGTGACATTGGCTTCGGCCAGATCGACGCCGTCGAGATTGGCGTCGTTCAGGTCGGCGTTGGTCAGGTCCGTTCCCTTCAGGGTGACGCCCGTCAGATCAGCCCCGACAAGGCTGGCCCCGTTCAGATTCGTGTTGGACAGGTTGGCGCCCTTGAGGACCGCACCGTCGAGGCTCGAGCCGCGCATGCTGCCATTGGCCAGATTGGTGCCTTCCATCCGCGCGCCGCGCATGCTGCTGTGGTCCATGGACGAGCCCGACAGGTTCGCACCGGAAATGTTCGCGTTGTCGAGGTTGGCGTGGTCCAGGACCGCATTGGTCATCGCGGCCTCGGCCGCGTCGCCGCCGAGCATCAGCGCGCCTCCGCGCAGATCCGCACCGACGAGGCTCGCGCCTTCCAGAATCACGCCGCGCAGATGCGCCCCGCGCAAATCCGTATGGTCGAGCTTCGCCTGGGTCAGGTCGGCCCCGTCGAGCATGACGGAGAACATGTCGCAATGACTGAGGTCGGCCTGGCGGACGGAACATTTCGACATGTTCGCACCGGCCAGCTTGGCCTTGCGGAGGTTTACACGGTCAAATTTGTAGCGGCGCAGGTCTCTTAGCGAGAGATCGGCCCGAACCCCACCCTTGAGGTCCCTGATCCACAGAATGTGCCGTTTGATAACTTCCGGCGTGTCCAGTTTGCGCATTGCGTTGTCCGGTACGGGGCGATTTCCTGTCCCGAGACTACCGGCAAAGGGTTAAGGGAAAATGAGCATTCCGGGCAAACTCAGGCTCACCGCCTGATCCGGGCCGCCGCGGGCCCTGCGGGGCATTCACGGCCTGAGTACGCGCCCGTTACTTTTTCGCGTCTTCTTCCTTCAGGACCTTCGTGGCTGCGCGGAACGCCTCAATTCCGGCGGGTCCGCCGCAGTAGAAGGTGATCTGGAGCAGGATTTCGCGCAGCTCCCCGCGGGTCAGTCCGTTGCGCAGCGCACCGCGGAAATGTCCGGCGAATTCTTCCATCCGGCCCATCGCCGCCAACATCCCAAGGTTGAGGATGCTGCGTTGTTGTCGCGTCAGGCCTTCACGCCCCCATACCGCGCCCCAGCCCATCTCGGTGATGAACTGCTCCTGGAAGTCGCGGGTGAAGTCGTCGAGGTTTGCCATGGAGTTATCGACACGCTCGTCCCCCAGGACCTCGCGGCGAATTTTCATGCCTTTCTCGAACAGATCCTTGTCGAGCATCGCGTATTCTCCCGTTTTTTTTCTTAGAAGCGGTCGCGGTCGTGCGGCGCGCTGTAGGTGCCTTCCGGGTCTTCGGGGCCCAGCGGCACGATCCCGTTCGGGTTCACGCGCTCGATCGCGTAGTAGTTCCGTTTGGCGTAATCGAAGCTGAACGTCTGCGCGATACCGGGGATCTGGTACAACTCACGGGTGTAGTTCAGCAGGTTCGGGTAGTCGGCGATCCGCCGGATGTTGCACTTGAACGCGCCCACATAGCAGGCATCAAAGCGGATGAGCGTCACCCACAGGCGCCAGTCTGCCTCCGTCAGCCGGTCGCCGACCAGATAGCGCTGCTTACTCAGGCGTTCCTCGAGCTCGTCGAGGGTGTTGAACAGCGCCGTCACCGCCTCTTCATAGGCCTGCTGCGACGAGGCAAAGCCGGCGCGGTAAACACCGTTGTTGACGGTGCGATAGACGACCTCGTTGATCGCATCGATCTCCGCGCGCAGATCCTCGGGGTAGTAGTCCTCCGTGGCGTTGGTAAACGCGTCGAACGCCGAGTTGAACATCCGGATAATCTCGGAAGATTCGTTGTTCACCACCTGCCCGGTCTTCTTGTCCCACAGCGTCGGCACCGTGACCTTGCCGGTGTAGTCCGGGTTCGAGGCGGTATAGGCCTCGTGCAGATGCGAAAAACCGTTCACATGGTCGGGGATACAGTCGGGAAAGTCCGGATTGTCGCCATAGGTCCAGCCTTGCGCGTTCCGGCCGGGCTGGGCGAGTGAGACCGAGATCGTGCTGTCGAGCCCCTTGATCGTGCGGAAGATCAACGCGCGGTGCGCCCAGGGACAGGTATGCGCCAGATAGAGGTGATAACGGTCCGGCTCAGCAGCAAAACCCGCCTCACCTGTCGGCCCCGCGCTCCCGTCGGCAGTCACCCAGCTCCGGAACTGACTCTCCGAACGCTGGAACTTCCCATCCTTCGCGACCTCGCGTGCGGTGGCATCGTTGTCGTGCCACACGCCGTCGATCAGCATTCCCATCTTTCATGTCCTTTCGAACGGCGCGGGCGCCGTGCCTAGTCCTGAAGTGGCTTCTTCAGGCTCATCTCGGATTCGCCCGCGTGATAGCGCGCAGCGATATCGGCCATATCGATCGTTACGCCGATCGGCTCACGATCGAAGGCACCGGTCGCGAACCATTCGTTCAGGGCCTCGACGCTTTCGAAATTGTCGGTCTGCAACTCGACGGCGTTGCCGTCCGGATCGTGATAATAGACCGAGGTGGTCGGGCCGTGATTGATCTGGCGGTACGGCGTGATGCCTTCCGACTTCAGATACTCGTAAATACCGATGAGATCGCCCAGCGAGTTATAGGTGTAGGCGAAGTGCGCCATCCCGATCGTGTCGGGCACCTTGTCACCCAGGTCATTGCGCTCGATGACGGCGACGCGATGGTGTTCGTCGTCATAGGTGAGAAACGACAAGCCCTTGGAATCCGCGGTGACCTGCGCTCCGAGGACCTTCTTGTACCAATCCACCATTTCGGCGCGCCGCTTCGTGTAAAGCACGATATGCGCGAAATAAGCCGGCTTCGGCGCCGCGTTCGGCTCCGGCACCCGGGCATAGTCAACAGCGTGGGACATTTCGGTCTCCTCCCCCAGCAGTCGCGAACCCGAAACATAGTATGCGAAGTGGGCGCGGGCCAGTGCCGCGCCGCGCGCATGGATCGCGGGCAAATGAGCCGATATAAACATGTCCTGCCTGGATATGAGGAAACGATGCCTCTCGATACCGACACTCTTGAACAGTTTCTCGACACGGTCCGCCGGTTCGTCCGCGAACGACTGGTGCCGCTGGAAGCACAGGTCTCGCAGACGGACGAGGTGCCGCAGGAGACCATCGCCGAGATGCGCGAACTGGGCCTGTTCGGCCTGTCGATTCCGGAAACCTATGGCGGGATCGGCCTGACCATGTCCGAAGAGGTACGCGTGGTGCAGGAACTTGGCCGGACCTCGCCCGCCTTCCGATCCGTGTTCGGCACCAATGTCGGCATCGGCTCCCAGGGCATCGTCATCGACGGCACAGAAGAACAGAAACAGGCCTGGCTGCCCCGCCTCGCCTCCGGCGAACTGATTTCCTCCTTCGCGCTGACCGAGCCCGAAGCCGGGTCCGACGCCGGATCGCTGCGCACTTCCGCACGGCGCGAAGGCGACCAGTATGTTCTGAATGGATCCAAGCGCTATATCACCAACGCGCCCCATGCCGGTGTCTTCACGGTCATGGCCCGGACCGACCCGGACACGCCGGGCGCAAAAGGCGTTTCGGCCTTTATCGTGCCGCGCGAAAGCCCGGGCCTGTCCGTCGGCCCGCACGACCGCAAGATGGGACAGCAAGGTGCGCACACGGCAGATGTGAATTTCGACGATGTCCCCGTGCCGGCAGCAAACCTGATCGGCGGCGTCGAGGGCCAGGGCTTCAAGACGGCCATGAAGGTTCTCGACCGCGGCCGCCTGCATATGGGCGCTATCGCCAACGGCATCGCGGAACGCCTGATCGACGAATGCGTGCGCTACGCAAGCGAGCGCAAGCAGTTCGGCAAACCCATCGGGGAACACCAGCTCGTCCAGGCGATGCTGGCGGACTGCCGGACGGAGGCCTATGCGGGCCGCACCATGGTGGCCGACGCCGCCCGGCGCTTCGACGACGGTGAAAACATCGCCACCGAGGCCGCCTGCTGCAAGTATTTCTGCACGGAGATGGTCGGGCGCGTCGCCGATCGTGCGGTCCAGATATTCGGCGGCGCGGGCTACATGGCCGAATACCCGATCGAGCGCTTCTACCGCGACGTCCGCCTTCTGCGGATCTATGAAGGTACATCGCAGATTCAGCAGATCGTCATTGCGCGCAACATGATGCGCGATGCAGCATCGAATTGAAGAGATCATCCAAGGGGGAGAAACCAATGAAATTCATCAGCTTTCGTACCGGCAATCGCGATTCCTGGGGCACCTATGGCTCCGATGGCGGCGTCATTGATCTCGGTGCCGAATTCGCCAACACCATGCCGAGCCTGCGCGCCTACCTCGCCTCCGACGATGCCGCGAAGGCCAAGGTCGCCGAGTATCTGAACACCGGTTTCGGCGACAACTCGGGCAAGGCGTCGGATTTCCCGGCCAGCAGCATCACCCTGCTGGAGCCGATTCCGGATCCGCACGCGATCTTCTGTGTCGGCCTGAACTACCGAAAACACGCCGAGGAAACCGGTAACGCGCTTCCCCCCAAGCCGATCCTGTTCCCGCGCTGGCCGGCCAGCCATGTGCCGCATGGACAGCCGATGATCCGCCCGCAAGAGTCGGAGATGTTCGACTATGAAGGCGAACTGGCGGTCATCATGGGCAAGACGGCGCGCCGTGTGTCCGAGGCAGACGCGCTGAAGTATGTCGGCGGGTACTCGATCTACAATGACGGCTCGATCCGCGACTGGCAGCGTCACACCAGCCAGTTCCTGCCGGGCAAGAACTTCTACCACTCGGGCTCGTTCGGCCCCTGCATGGTCACGGCGGACGAAATTCCCGACCCGGCCGATCTTCATCTGGAAACCCGCCTGAATAGCGAGGTAGTGCAGAGCGAAGGCGTCAACGACCTGATCTTCAACGTGCCGCAGTTGATTCACTACATCTCGACGATGACAGAACTGCGTCCCGGCGACGTGATTGTCACCGGTACACCCAGCGGCGTCGGTCTGGCCCGCAATCCCCAGCTCTGGATGAAGCCCGGCGATACCGTCGAGGTCGAAATCTCGAAGATCGGCGTGCTGTCGAACCCGATCGAGGCCGACTGAACAGCCACTTGAAAGTCTTGCGGGGGCCTCGGCCCCCGCAACTTTCTCAGTCCATCACGATGGCCGCACGGCCCGTGATCAGTCCCTGGTCGAGACGCGCGTGGACCGTCTCCGCCTCTTCCAACTTGTAGGTCTCGGTGACAAGCGGCCAGACATCGCCGCGCGCACAGATTTCGAGAGATTCGATGACCTGCTGCACGCTGCAATAGCGGCTGCCGAGAATCTCCAGCTCCTTTGAGAGCATCGCGGGGGCGGGCACCATGTAGGGCTGGGACGCACCACCGAGGCTGACCATGCGTCCGCCGATGCCGAGACTGCCGACCGCCTGCTCCTGGGTATTGCGCGTCGAGACATAGTCGATTGCGACATCGACCCCGGCCCCGTCCGTCAGGTCCAGAATCTCCTCGACGACCCGGTCATTGGACGCATCCACCACCATGTCCGCACCGAGGTTCTTGCACACCTCCAGCTTGTCGGCCATGACGTCCACGGCAATCACCTTCGCATGCGCCCATTTGGCCATCATCACCTGGTGCACACCCAGTCCGCCGCCGGCACCGAACACGGCCACCGTGTCCGTCGGCGCAACCCGGGCGCGCGAGAGCACCTTGTAAGGTGTGGCGATCGCGTCGGTAATAACCCCGACATCCGCCGGCTTGTTCTTCCAGTCGAGACCTTCGGGCAGCTTGATGTAGTTGCGGATCGGCAGGTTTATGTACTCGGCATATCCGCCGTTGATCTGTCGTCCCACATACCCGCGATTACAGGTGGAAATCGGCCCACGCCCCGCGCGCGTCCACTTGTCCTCTCCCTCGATCAGGTAGAAATAGGCCGTCACGGGATCGCCGACCTTCAGGCCATGATCGTACCCGTCGGATCGTCCGATCTCGACAATCTCGCCCGTGATTTCGTGGCCGATGATAATCGGGAACTCGGCCTCACCGCGACCGGCGCGGATGTGGTGAATGGTCAGGCCAGACCCGCAGGCCAGGACCCGAGCCACTGCCTCGCCCGGACCCGGCTTGGGATCGGGTACCTCTTCCAGACTGAACGGCTCACCTGCTTTGTGAAGAACTTGTGCTTTCATCGGATTCCCCCTTTCCTCCCGGGTACCTAAATGAAGGGCAACGCGCAAGCGCCGTTTGCCTTGCGCGACACTCCCGCATCTGGCAAAGCGCGAATATGGCACGCTTTATCGTTGGAAGATTGTTCGGATGGCCAGAATTCGCCGAGGATGGTGAAGATATCTGGCTTGTCCATATCGATGAGCCAGCATTTTTCCTGCGGGTGGTCAACCGTCCGGAAGACCTGATTCCCTCGGGCGAACTGGCCGACATGTACTTCCCGCTGGAAGACGACCCGCGTTTCGCAATCGGCAATCTGATGTTCGTCGAGCCGCGCAACGTTGACCCCAGTGAACTGGCACAGACCGTCGCCGAGGCGATCGAGGTCCTCCACAATGGCCAGGTTGCCGCGCAGCTAGAGCTGGACCGCATGCCTTTCCGCCCGTCTTCGGCGGAACTCTACCGTGAAGACATCCCGCTGGGATTCCTTGTCGGCGTCTATCACGACAGCGATTCGGAACTGACGGACGACCTGCCCTGGGCCGTACATCTCGGGCCACCGCCATTCGCGATGCGGGTTTGCGACCTCAATGACGAAGATCTGGAACCAGACGACATCTGGGCGACAGTCGGCGACGGATACGCCCTGGCTCACCTGCACTGGCTGTCCAGTATGGGAAGCGAAAGAGAGGATATCCGCGTGATCGCCGAGACCGCGGCCAGTCTCGTTCGCGATGCCGCCGAAGAGGTCATGCTCGGCCTGTTACCCGAATAGGCCTCTTCGGACTACGTTCACTTTCGGTGCGCGCTCACGCAGGTATTTAAGCGTTTTAACGACCAACGCCGGCAACTTGCCAACCAAATCGAACGCCGCGGGCGGATCGTCTTCCCTGCAGGCTCTCTAGATAGCGCTCGCGTGCTCAATCAAAAGCGCCACACTGTAACTGCCAAAATTGCTAATTATCTTATGGACTTACCCGCGCACCTTTTCTAAATCGCCTTAGCCGTTCGTCGCCATGCATAAAAGCGACAACCCCATTTCAACGGACCTCTCGTGCGACGATCATCTTTTCGTCCACAAACCGGCCACGCTCGATCACCACCTCGTTGTCAAGTATTACGGTGCAATCGCGCATCGGCACGTCATAGTGTCCCTTGGTGTTGCGCGCACCACCACCCTGGGTGTTCGGGCCTGTCGAAAACAGGAAATTGCCTGGGAAGGCACGCGCCGCAGCGTGCGAACGCTCAGGATTGTCGCCGTGAAGCGCGATGTTGTACCAACGTGCCTGCGGGTTCATACCCCAGCCGAGGTGAGAGACGGCAAATGGGTCGAGGTCATCTTTCAATACCTTGTTGTCGTCCAACCAGTCCTGCATGAGCTTTGCGTCGAGCCCGCCCTCGATCTTTCGGATGAACCCATCACGGATTTCCAAACGCACCTGATCCGTGACGTAACGGCAGTAAGGGAGGATCACGATATCGCCCGGCGACATGACAACGGTGCCGTTGGCCGAGCCTTCGTCTGGGAATGTATGAATGTGT
>Ga0255767_1000158_pt1 | contig 57304 bp, 50 predicted proteins | sample 071ome_24_FD_179967 | JGI IMG/M metagenome (GOLD analysis project Ga0255767, IMG submission 179967) | Coastal salt marsh microbial communities from the Groves Creek Marsh, Skidaway Island, Georgia - 071402CT metaG (version 2) | ecosystem: Environmental > Aquatic > Marine > Intertidal zone > Salt...
GTAGTAAAAGAAGAATCTCAAACAGCTGAAAAACTTGAAGAAACAGAAATAGTTAAAGAAATTGAAGAAGCAGTAGCGGAAGAAATAGTGGAAACTGAACAAGCTTCCACTCTTTCAAGTTCTTCAACTACAAAACAATCTTCATCAAAGATTAGAGTTAATCCTTTAGATATAGCACAGGGAGCAGTAAATGATGCTAATGAAACCGCTCAGAGTTCTGTTTCTACTGCTTTAACTTCTGCCTCTCAGTCAAATGAAGAAAGCACATCTTTTATAATGGATCAAGTAACTGCATCTGCAAATGAATCATCGAGCATAGATCAACAGCTAACCGAAAGTGTTCAATCAGCTGCAGACTTGAGAAATCAGGAAAACTTACTTGAACTGGAAAGAAATATAGAATCAATAGAATCTGAAGTAGCAGCAGCTATTCAAAGTGTAGAAGATGCTAATCAAATTTCAATAGAAAGCACAGATAATCTTATAGATCAGACATTAACCGAAACATTTACTAACATTGATCAATTTCAACAAAATGATGCTATTATTTCAGATGAAAAATTTATAGAGCAGCAATTAACAGCTTTGCAAATTCCAGATAATGTTTTACAACTAGAAATTATAGTTGAAGATTACACCGCGGATGCAGTTAATGAAACACTCAATAGCATTATAAGCAAGTTGAATAGTCCAGCGTTTGAATTTAGAGTTGTAAATGAAGAAGAAATAGTAGAACCTTTTTCAGGTTCTGAAGTAGAAGAATTAGTTGAAAAGGCTAAAGCCGGAAGTGAAGATGAATCTGCAAAGGTAGCACTTCTCGGTTTTAATCCAAGTTTTAGTGCATATCAAATACCTCAGATGCCTGATGCTAGTTTTTATGAACCAAAAGACATATACCCAAACCAAAAAAATCATGATAACCCAGCTGGTAGATTTTTTAATGGAGCAAGTGATGACCTACACCGTAAAATGGTGAGGCAGCAATATGATCAGTAGCCTGGGTGTATGCTCGGTAATTCTAGGTTTAACGGCGCATATTGGATTTAAATCAGATTATAACTTCGTTCATCCAAGTTATAAGTGTCAATCTGAAAAAATTCTATATGGTGTCTATTTAAACAGTGAAGGAAGTTTAAGTTATTTTTTAGGTAAAGAAATAAATAGTTATATGGATTTTGGTTTTGCAACTGGTTATCACAGAGCATCCATTGTGCCCGTAGTGCGTTTTAAATATAAAAATTTTTTTGTAATACCGGGATATGACGGAAAAAAAGGAATAGCTTTAGGTATAGAAATACCAATAGGAGAGTAAAATGGCAGAGTTCGAGTTTGCGGGAACCACGTTTAGAGGAGGTAAGATGTTTGTTATTCTTACCGCTCTATCAACTTTAGGCGGTGGTCTATGGGGAGGATTTGAGTTCTATAAAGACTACATGGATATGAAAGAAATAGTTGAAAACGTAGATGTAGATGCTATAGCAGCTGAAAATGCTTTAGTGGTACAAAAGATTGACGAATCGATGGTTCGTATCGAAGAAGCAATAGAGTATACACGTGATATTAAAAATGATCTAAAAGATGATATAGCCAAGATAGATGCCGGGCTTGATAAAACATCAGGCAATGTTGATGATAAAGTGACAAGACTTGAAGGAATCATAGTAGATTTTGAAATTAGAAATAATGATACTTTAGATAAGTTTGAAGAAAAATCAAAAGAACAGATTAAGAATACCGAAGTGCTTTTGCAAAAAGTTCGAGATGATCTTGCAGCTATGAGAATAGCCATGTCTAACTCAATCAATGCTTTTGAAATTAAAACCGAAGGCAGCATAGATAAGTTTGAAAATAAAACTAAGATTCAACTCGATGATGCAGAAAACGATTTGAAAAAGGCTCAGGAAGAGTTGGAACAGCAAGCAAAAGAAATAGATGAAGAACTTGAAAAGATTCGTGATACGATGGGTGAAATTAGATCAGAAACCTCTGATACTCTAAGAGAAGTTGAAGCGACAATGAGAGAATCCGAGAAAGATACCAGAGATAGAATGAAGGATACTACAAAAAACTTGGAGGATAAGATGGATAAATTAGAAAAAGATTTAAAAGAAATGGTGGAGGAAGCACTTGATAATCCTCTAAATGATATGCAATGATCTATAATGATTATTTGAGATTTATTGTTCGAACAAACTTAATGATTATTGAGTGTATAGATAAAGATATGCAAAATGAATATAAAAAAGCTGTTTGGTTAATGATGAATGAAATAGAAAAGCCGATCATGAAATCTTTATTTATGAATGGTAGGACTTGGAGAACAATTAAGCAAGAATTTTTAACGGTAGAAACATGAGTTTAAAAATATCTTATTTTTATGATATGGATAAAAAATGGATAAATTATGAAACGGAGAAAAAAATGAATATTAGAGAGAAACTTATGAGTGCTTTCCGGTCACATGCTCAAGGTCATATTGACAAACATGTGGCTAATGTTGAAGTATATCTTCATAATCCAGCCGGTGTTGGTGAACATCCAGATATTATGGAAGCAATTGAACAAGAGATGGAAGAAGTTGCAAAATATCATGATATGCTAGAAATGTTAGATAAGTATTTTGTAGATGATCCAACTAACGGAAACCGCTAAAGAATATCTTAAAAAGATTGGAGACCCCAACGTATCTCTTTCCGTGAAGGGAGGAGGCTGTGCTGGTTTTAAGTATGAGTGGGGAACTACCGATAAAGAACCTACTATAGAAAATCTTTGGCTGGATCCTTTAGCGGAAATGTTTGTTTTTGGATGCACTATAGATTATGTAGAAGAACTTGGCGGTTCCTATTTAAAAGTTATAAACCCCAACGCTACAGCCAATTGCGGTTGTGGTGAAAGTTTTGGTGTTTAAACTATATAAATAGTATAAAATCAAGAGGTTTCCTTTATGCCAAGTTCTTTAAGTATAAAATCATCATATACCGAAAACTTTATACCTCCAACTGTATCATTTTCCGGATAATAAAGGCTGATTTTTAAATATGACTATAGCGGTATATAACACATTAGTTGATTTACCTGCACCAATTAGTGCAACAGAAGGGGATATAGCTTATGTAAAAGAAACAGGCGAGACTAAACTATTTGCAGATTTAAGTGCACTTTCTTCATACTCATACTTATTTGATGGATTTTCTTATTTATCTATAGATTCATCAAAAATAAGCTATCTTTCTAATAATTTAAATGATAGTTTCAATATTGCTTTTTTTGGTTATTCTACTGATTCACCATCTGGCGGATCTTTTTTAAGTTTTTACTTAGATAGTAATGTTTCGTTTATAGTTGACGGCTCTGCCGTTCCAGCACCATTAACATTATCCGATTCGATTGCGGCTTATTCATTTACTCCTTTAGATACAGTAAATAATCCAGAAGCAAATGCTGCAAGTATACATTTTCCAGGCACAAATTCATCTATAATTTCCGCTGCTAATCAATCTTTAGTAAATTTTACTCAAGAATTTTTACCTTATACCATGGAAGCTTGGACTAGAACATTAAAAACTCCAGCAGACAATCAAACTATAGCTGATATTCCAGGATGTTTAAGATGGTCAAATGATGGAATAATTTTTAATGATGTTAACTTTACATTTTCAACTCCACCCGGCAATTTTATACATAATACTTGGGAACATAATGCATTATCTTATGATGGCTGGGATCACAAATATTTTTATAATGGTTTGGAAAAAACATTAAATATTGATGCTGATTATGAAAAAGCTGCTGGAGAATTAGTATTTGAAGATTTTCTAACAGATAGAGGAGCGGCCTTTCAGGCTAAAGTTTTCTTTCCTTCAATACCTCAAGATGCTACACTGTTTACTTTAGGTAATGTTGGTAATCAAACAAATTTAACTTTATCTAATGCTTCTACTACTCCTATATTAACATTAACAAAGGATGCCTTATCTGTTTCAACAACTACAATTCCTACAGACAGTGATTATCATGTAGTAAGTTGGATTTATGATAATGATGCAGGATCAATAAAATTATTAATTGACAATAATCTTGTTGGTACCGATACTGCAGGTTCTAGTTTTTCTACATGGGCTGGAGGCGGTAATACAGAATATATTTCAGAATATTCTATTAGTCCTGGAGATGTTACTCATCAACCAATACATTGGCATTCTTCTGCGGCAAATTATGAAACACTTCGAGATGCAACTACAATTACTCCTAGTGGTAATTTAAGAATGAATACAACACGTAATGATTATTACTCGTATTTTGTTCTTACGGGATCTCCTAAAATTGTTTCAAATTTAAATACAATTTATTATTTTGAATCTAAATGGGTAGGACCAGAAAGACAAGCTTCATCTAGTACAGACGCCTATCCCTATAGTAATATGGGAATACATTTAGTCGATGCTGGTTGGGACGGGTATGAAACTACAACTAAAGATACCCCATATACTGCAAATTCGTGGAAAGGTACTTATCTAACAAATTCTAGCCTAAGACCAAGCTCGAGTAGTGGAATATATAAAACTCCACTTATGTATACTTTATCTGGCTATAATAATCATCGATATAATGGAATTTATAGTTACTATCTTGATACTAGAAATAATATAATAGTTGTAATAAAAAATGGTTCAAGTGTAATAAGAAATTTTTCGAATGCATTTGGTAGTTTTGGTTATCCAATTGACGGAAGTGGTTTTAGACTTGCATTTCAAAACTGGAATTTAGATAGATATCACGTAAAACCATATGATCCAGATAATAATATTGAAATTGTTTTTAATAAAAATGATTGGCAATTTGATCCGTTAGAATTATATAGAGCACACGCTGGAACTATTGGCATTACTATTCCTGCAGATGGTGCATTTTTAGAAAGTCCTAATTTTCAAAATTGGCCAAAGCCCGGTAGTACATATCAACATAAACTTCGTTATTATCCTAAAAAAGTAGAAAAGTTTGAAACCAAACCAATCACGGTAGGTTCCGGTGAAAAAGATTTAAATCCTGAAAATGAAACTGGTTTATCTTATGCTAATTCTTATATTGCAAATACTGGTGGATCAATAATAACACATAGTGATAGTGATTTAACAACCCTTATTACGGGTTCTACTATAAGTGATGGAGATGTACTATTATTAAATCCTGGCACTTATTCTGTAACATCTATACCAGATCCTACTTATGGTGCTAGTGGTAATGGGACTTATAATCTTTGGGGAGGAAAAAGTTTCTTAATCTGTGGAAACACTTCTAATCCTAATGATGTAGAAATAAACTATACTCCTACAACAACTCAAAGAGATAAACCTATTTTTGGTAGAACACAAAAATCAATTGCCGGACTTTCATTTTTAAAATTTAAGAGAAAATACATAAGCGGAGTAATTACTAATTATGCTCAAGCAATATCCAATTTTTCAAATGGATTTACTTGCTATAAAACAATATTTGATTTTGATAATACTAAATTTGCATTTAGTTATGATAATCAGTATAGACCAGGAAATAAAGTATTTAATAAATGTTTATTTACTAATTATAATGGAGAAGTTTATCCCGATTATAGGGGAATTTATAGTACAATAAAACTTACAGATTGCGCATTTTCTGATCAATATGATGCTTCTAGTTCTTTTGGGCATACTAAAAAAGGCTTAACAGAAAAATATGTAAAAAATAATAATTCTGGTTCTAATTTTTCTATCACTAAAGATAATTTTAATGGATATATGAAAAATTTCCATTTAAGAAGTTTACAAGCATATGATTCAAGTTTTAGTGTGACTGATAGTACACAAAAAAGTGCAATATATTCTTCTAATGTTAATGGTCTAAATACTGAACTATTAATACAATCCACATCTGAAAGTCCTACTATATTAGATGTTGATACTAAAGGAAATTTATTACATAATAATAATCTTGTATATGAAGGATCTATTAGTAAACAGGATTGGGTATATCATAGATTAAAATTAAATAATAATAATTTAGAATATTATAATGATAATTCACTAGTTCATACAATAAATAACTTTTTAGTTTCCTATAAATCTATATCAGATATGGATATTTTTATAGGTAATAGAAAAGTATTCAATGAATTAACTTCAACATTTATAGACGAACCAGTTGAAGGGAATACGCTTATAAAAGATTTTCGTTTAGCCGATTCAATAGGAACATCTATTCCTACTTCTGATCATAATAGAAATTCTTCTGATAGAGTATTTACTGCAAATTCACAAGCCGTTCCATCAAATACTGATGTAAATATAATCGGCAGTGGAATTTCTTCAATTAACTTTGCACCAATCGAAGGATTAAATAAGAATTGGTTTACCATTGGAGTGGGTATTCCTGATACAGTTTCTGCTATTAAAAGTACTTCGGTTGTAACTCACGTTCCTAAAATAGGTGGTTCTTATGACATAATAGAAAGTTTATATGATTCAGATCTTTCTCTTTTTGATAGTGGAAATGATTATAAGATACTTTTAGATTTTGTAAATATTGATGATTCAAATCAACCAATAAAATGGAAATATAATATCATACAACCAAGAACAAGAATAAGTGTAGGATATGATTCCACAGAAACATCATTTTTAATTAAAAAGTTTAGAAATGCAGAATTATTAAACTATTATGATTCTGCTGGAAATTATCAGGCTAGTATATCATTCTATCCTGAAAAAGTAAATAATAATGATTCATACGATCCTGCATTTTTTAATTTAGCTGGTAGTGAAGATAAAAAATCAATTAATTCTATAGAGTTAATGTTTGATAAATTTGGTGCAGATATAATGGCAAATTCTCAATTTGATCTAAGATTAGTTACAATAAATAGATTAGATTCTATTTCTGAAACTCCATATACATTTGATACAGAATTATCTTCCTTTGCTATATATGATAGTTTAGGAGCACTACCATGAATATTCATGATCAATTAGCATTTATAAATGGTAGCTACTATAAACAAATTGATAGTCAATGGACTAAAATAGGTATTCAAGCACCCGGTTTTGTTTCAAGTGAAATTATTGATGGAAATTTAATTATAAATTATGATTCATCCTTTGATATTTTAAGAAACGGTCTTACACCATTTATAAATTTTACTAATGTAGATAGTGACGGTAATAGTATAACTTGGTCGGCATCAGTAAATCATACAGGAAGTTTAAATGCTAGTCTATCAATTGTAGGATCTTCTCCTCAATTTTCAGTTGTACCTAGTAAAGCCGCAGAACAACACTATAAAGACAATTTAGTAACATTTCAAACTTCATCACTTCCGGCTTTTTCAATGTTTGATAGTGATAAACAACAGGTTTATAATGATCTTTCAAGATTAGAAATAAATTTATTATATACATACGGTAATACAACCTTTATAACTTCAAATCATAATAAGGCTTTTTCTTTAGTATTAATAGGTTCACCTCTTGTCAATTTCTTTAATAATTCTGTAATAACACCATTTTCTAGTAATAGAGGTTTACATTTTAATAATAATGGCACAAAACTTTTTGTTGCAAATAATTATCAAATTAAAGAATATGATTTAACTTCTCCTTATGATACTTTAACAATGAGTGGGACAAAAACATATACTCCTCATTTATATTATGGTGCAGATATAAATGATTTAACGTTCAATGATTCTGGAAATAAATTATATCTTTTAAATTCTACTTCTGATAATAAAATACACGAATATGATTTAAACACACCATTTGATATTGATACTATATTAAAAAGAGATAATATATTAAAACACATTGAAATTAATAAAGATGTTGCAGTTGTAAATAATGGTTCTAATTTAACTTCTTTTAGTGGTGGTAAAGTTTATAATTATGAATTAGAAGAAAATTATAATGTATCAACCTGGAATAATACCTCTATTTCTAATTTAAATTTACCTACTTATAATTTTTCACATATTGAATATAGATATCCTACTGCTTATGAAAGAACCTATACTGGAGTTTATTACAACTTTATATTTACAGGAAGTGGTGCAGGCGGTGGTTATCGATGGGTTAGTAGATGGGATCATACAGCACCTCCAGTATCTTATTGCTTTTCTAATAACGGAAAATATTTATTTTGGGTTACAGGATTGGCTTCTTATTCTGGTATTGTTTACCGATATGAATTATCCAACCCTTGGGATATAACATCAGTAATTTCTACTCAAACCAGACTTCATACTATAGGTAAAGCTACTAGTAATACTTATGAAAGAAATAATAAAACTAATGGTGTTCAATGTATTAGGGTATCTCCCGATGGCACTAAACTATTTTTATTAGATACATACACACATTCAATATACCAACATGAAATGACGACACCTTTTAATCTTATATCTATTGGATCTACGATCAGCAATAATTCTAAAATTATTGCTCCAAACGGAGGATTTGCAGAACAATTTTACTATACAGAAGTGCCTAATCCAAATCCAACAAGTAGTTATAACGATACAAGTTTGGTAAGAAATTTTTCTTTTAATCATTCTGGTACTAAACTTTATATTGCAAATAATTCGGATGTTTATGAATATAATCTTACAACACCATTTAGTTTAAGTTCTGTTACCTATGTAACTTCATATAATACATTTTCTTCTACAATATCTTCGGTAAATGGAGGAATTTTTATTACTGATAGTGACCAAAGATTATATTCATATAGTAATGATATAGTTAGGCAATATAATTTAGATTCCAATTTAAATACAGTATCTGATCCTTTTAAAGATAAAGAATTTGATGTAAGCTTACAAGATAACGATCCAACAGGAATTTATTTTAATAATAATGGTAATACACTGTATATGAGCGGTAGATCAACTAATAATGTATTTAAGTATAGCTTAACAGATAAAGATAAATTATATTCTGCATCATATGATTCTGAATATTCTACACCAGCATTGGTTACAAATCTTGAGGGTATTGTAACTAATACGGCAGAAAATAAAATGTATTTACTATCAGATAGATCTATTGTTGAAGTTGATATAAATTCACAATTTTCTGCATCAACCGATCCTGGAGTTAGTTATGGGACAGTTAAAGGAAATACAATTAATATGGGAATGAGATGGAACGGCGACGGAACTTTATTTATTGTTTCTGGAAATTCAACTTTAGAAACATATAAAACAGATAATCCTTATAGAGTTATTCCAATATAAATAAAATTAAGTTTATTTAAAGGTCAAAAAATGGCGTCAAGAGCAAGAAATTTAGCAAACTTACTAGGTGGTGGTGAAGTTACAGTTCCCGCAACTAAAATTGCGGATATCCCTGCATCTAAGTTATCTGATGAAATATCTACTATCGAACAAGTTTCGGATATAGATGCTTTAACTGCAACTGGTAATACTGTCGGTGATCAGAGAGTTGTTGGCAATAATCTTTATATCTGGAATGGATCTGGCTGGTTTAGAATTGCCTTAATTAATGAGACTCCTACATGGGATTCCGGTGGACAACCAGCAGGGGCTTATGTGTTGGATGCTGACAGCCCACAGGATGCTACTGTTATTACACTTGCAGCCAGTGATCCTGATGGTTTTCCTATATCATATTCATATGTAACTGCTGGATCGATGGATAGTATGGCTACTATTAGTCAAGACTCATCTGTCTTTACGATTACACCAAAAACAATCACTGAAGTAGAAGAAGGAGTTGAACTAACTGGATCAATTACTTTTAGAGCCAGTGATGGAGTAAATATTCTACCTTCAGTTTCATCATTTACATTAGAATTTATTACTGTTATAGAAAACAACAAGTATACAACTTTACTAGCAACAGCAGTTGATACATCAGACAACAATAATATAACTGATAGTTCAACTAATAACCACACTATTACCGTAAACGCCGATGCTCATGCTGGCACGTTTAGTCCATATCGACATGGTGGGTATTCTCTCTACAATACAGGTACCAACCATATACAAACGTCAGGTCTTACCGCTCCGGGAACTGGAGATTATACAATAGAGGCGTGGGTATATGTAACGAATAATTCCTCTGATTGTGTAATTTGGGATACTAGGTTTATTTCACAAGACGGAACTAGTGGGGCGTATGTAATATTTAGAACCAATAATACCCTTAGATTTGGCACAGGTGGCACAACATACTTTACAACAACATCTACATATAACACTAATGAATGGCTGCACGTTGCCCTAGTTCGTGATGGATCTACTGCTAGTTTATATGTTAATGGGGTATTAGGTGGCTCAACTTCCAACTCAACAAATTGGAACTCAGGTGATGTAAACATCGGCAGTAACAGATCAGGAGCATCTGTTTTTAACGGTTATATAAGAGATTTAAGAATAGCAAATGAGGTTGTTTATTCTGGTGCATTTACTCCCCCGACTGCTTCTTTAACCGCCACGGGTGGAGAATATTCTGACACTACTAATGTAAACACTAGCCTGACCACTACTCAACTTTTAACGTGCCATCTCCCATATCTAGCTGACGGTTCCTCTAATGATCACTCAATCACAGTTACTGGTAGTGTAGAAACAAAACCATTCGGCCCTTATGATCACAATGAATACTCAGAAAGCAATAACGGTGGGTCTGTTGCGTTTGAGGCGGGTGATTATTTGACTGTACCAGACTCAGATGATTGGAACTTTGGGTCTGGAGATTTTACTATAGAATTTTGGGCATATCCGACAAATTGGGGATCAAACGGCATAATCTGTGCTGTAAATCAATGGGCATCGCCCGGATCGGGTTTCAACAGGGCTTGGGTGGTATTTGTTGGTCCTTCTCATCTTCAGCTCTCATATTCTACAGATGGTAGCAATCAGCAAGATATAACTTCTTCTTCACCGCCTGTTCTTAATTCTTGGGTGCATGTTGCAATTACAAGAAGTGGTAATACTGTTCGTATTTTTAAAGATGGTATCTTAACGGGGTCTTCCGACATTGGATCAACAACTTTTAATAATTCTAATGCTGTGTTAGCTATCAATGGTGAAACAGGCAGCACATATGGAAGAGGTGATATTAATATTGCGGATTTAAGAATAGTCAAAGGTACAGCAGTTTATACCTCTGCGTTCACACCACCAACTACTCCTCAATCTTCATCAGGCACAGCATTACATATTAAAGGCACAGACGCCTCTATCATAGATAAATCACAAACCAGTAATCTACAGCTTTTCGGAAACACTACTGGCTCAACGACTCAGGTTAAGTTTGCTAATACTAAGTCAATGTATTTTGATGGAAGCACAGACTATCTTCTTGCCCCAGCATCTTCGGGTTTTGCTTTTGGCACAGGTGACTTTACCGTTGAACTTTGGGCTTACCCAATAAGTCCTCCTACAAATTATGATGCAAAATTTGTAGGAACACACTATTTTTCTCCTACTGATAGTGACAGGGGTTGGGGGTTTTCATACAGAACAGATGGAACTATTATTTTCTATATGTTAGGATCAACAGGTTCTGGTGAAGTATTCCATCCCTCAATGTCAGCTTTAACAACAAACACTTGGCATCATTTAGCTGCTACACGCTCTGGAACTGACTTGCGTATTTTCCTTAATGGAACTGCAATTTTAACTGGAACATCTACATATAATGAAGATCTTGTGGCCACACTAAAAATCGGAACTGGTTGGGCAACCAACTTGGGTAGCGGCGGATACTCTGGTTATAAGTATAATGGCTACATGTACGACATCCGCGTCACCAAAGGTCTAGCAAGATACACTGCAAACTTTACATCACCAACAGCACCACTAAAAGGGTAACAAAGATATGCCATCTAATGCAAGAAACTTAGCTAATTTACTTGGAGCAGGTCAAACAACACTTTCTGCAGACAAGTTAGGTGCTGATGTTCCTGCCGGTACTGAAGATTATTCTGCAGTAGACTCTCTTGGTACAGGAACTACGATTGGTGAAACAGCCTTTGTTTCTGGAACAAATAGATTTTATATATGGACCGGTACTGGCTGGTATAACATAGCACTTATTAATACATCTCCAACATGGGATTCTGGCGGACAACCAAATTCTAGTTATATTTTAGATAGAGATAGCGGTAATCCTACTATTATAACTCTTGCTGCTTCAGATCCAGAAGGCATACCAATTAATTATTCATATGTTACAAGTGGACAAATGGACTCAATGGCCACTATCACACAAGATTCAAGTGTCTTTACTATTACACCAATTACAGAAGATTCTCAAACCGCGGGAAATTCTTATTCTGGTAATATTATCTTTAGAGCGAGTGACGGTGTCAACATTCTTCCGCAAATATCAGAATTTAGTTTATCATTTAGTTATCCGGGCGGCGTTTTATTTACAACAACCGGAACACATTCTTGGACAGCTCCAGAAGGTGTTAATTCAGTTAATGTTGTTGCCGTAGGAGCCGGTGGTGGTGCTTACGATTATGGAGGTGGCGGCGGCGGTCTCGGTTGGAAAAATAATATCCCAGTTGTTCCCGGTCAATCATATACTGTTCGTGTTGGACCAGGAGCTAAAACCATAAGCAATTCTCATAGTTATTTTATTGATGTCAATACTGTTGCAGGTCTTGGCGGTAATGGTGCTACAGGAGGATCTTATGTAGGCGATGGGGGAGGTAACGGAGGAAATGGTGCAGGCGGTGGTGCATATAATGATGCTGGAGGAGGAGGTGCGGGTGGTTATGCAGGAAATGGTGGTAATGCTCTAGGAGGAACTCAACCTACACCTGGCGGCGGAGGTGCGGGTGGTGGTGCCGCTAATTCTAGTGGTTGGTGTTCGGGTGGTGCTGGTGTTGGTATGTATGGTCTTGGAGCAACAGGCACTAATCAAATTCCTAATACTACTACAGCTGCAACCGGAGGGTCTGGAGGAAATAATAGTACGAGTGGTATTGGTTATAGAGCAGGTGCACTATATGGAGGCGGTGGCAGTGGAGGAAGCACAGGAGCCGGAGGAGCTTCATCGGCTCAAGGTGCAGTGAGAATTATCTGGGGTGCAAACAGAGCATTTCCTTCCACTAATGTAGATTTAGCATCGTCTGGAGATCAAGGTGAATCAACTGTTTAGAAGTGGAAATAATTAATGCCATCTCCAGCAAGAAACTTAGCAAATTTTTTAGGAACCGGTAATACTACAGTTCCGGCAAGTAAATTATCAGCTGATGTTCCTAGAGGCACAGAAAATTATTCTGATATAAATTCTCTTGGAGTTGGTACAAATATAGGCCAAAAAGCATTTATACAAGAAACTAATAGACTTTATATCTGGAACGGAACCGGCTGGTATAATATTGCACTGCTTAACGACACTCCTACGTGGGATTCTGGAGGACAACCGAACTCTAGCTATCTTTTAAACACAGGCACTCCTCCCTCAGATACGATAATAAATCTTTCCGCGTCAGATCCCGAAGGTTTTCCTATCACTTATTCTTATCTTAAAAGTTCTTCTATGGATTCTATCGCTACGGTTTCTCAAGATTCGTCTGTCTTTACGATCAGTCCAAAAACTCAAGCTCAAGCTCCTAGTGGTGGAAGTGGCACGATAAATTTTAAAGCGAGTGATGGAATAAATATACTCAATCAAGAGTCTTCATTTACATTAGTGTTCGGTATTCAAATCGAGTACCTATTAGTCGGCGGAGGTGGCGGCGGAGGGGATCGACACGGTGGAGGCGGAGGTGGTGGTTCCGTTGCTACCGGATCTCTACTTGCAAGTGCTTCTACTACGTATAATTTTACGATTGGTTCTGGAGGGACAGCTGGAAACTATGAAGCTAATCTGTATAGACAACCAGGCATTGGTAGAGGTCAAGGTTTAAATGGAAGTAACACTACTGCTTTTGGTTTGACAGCATACGGGGGTCAAGGTGGAAATACCTACGATGGACTGACCAATTCAATGAATGACAATCCAGGAGGAGGCGGCGGCGGTGCTGGAGGCCGTAGTGGATCACCGGCAGGAGTTGGTGCAAACGGTGCTGGAAACGGTGGTGCTACTGGATACGGAGCTGCTGGAGGCGGCGGCGGTGGTGCTGGTGGAAATGACGGTGGGCCCGCTACAAACGGAATAGGCGGAGACGGATACCTTTGGACAGAAAATAATACATATTATGGAGGCGGAGGTGGTGGTGCTACTAATTCATCTGGTGCTACTTATGCAGGTGGCGCCGGTGGTGGTGGCACTGGAGTTTGGGGTGGTTCGGCTAATGATAACGGTGGAGATGGTACTGATGGATTAGGTGCTGGAGGTGGAGGATGTCGATCTTCAACTGTAAGTACTATAGGAGGTGCTGGTGGATCAGGTGGTGTAGTGATAAGATTTTCTGATAGCATTACTCCAGCAGCTACAACAGGAAATCCGACTATTACGACAAGTGGTGGTTATAAAGAATATTGGTTTAAAACACCGGGCTCTGCTTCTATAACTTTTTAAACGTTGAGGAATAAAGATGGCTTCAAACGCAAGAAACTTAGCTAATTTACTTGGAACTGGCGAAACTACTATTTCTGCCAGTAAACTAGGAGACGATATACACCGCAAACTTTACACCGCCAACAGAACCACTAAAAGGATAATAAAAAAAGGAATTTTAAATAAAAATGATTGATCCGATTACAGCTATTACTGCTGCAACGGCTGCTTTCAATGGAGTGAAAAAACTTGTACATGCAGGACGTGAAATAGAAGATGTAGTTGGACAATTAGGAAAGTGGTACGGGGCCGCAGCTGATTTACAAAGAGCAGAAACTCAGCGTAAAAAACCGCCATTATTTTCAAAGTTATTTGCAAGTGGTTCCATTGAACAGGAAGCTCTTCAAATTCTTGTACATAAAAAGAAAATGGAAGAACAAGAAAAACAACTTCAAGATTTGTTGAATATAAGATTTGGATACGGCACTTGGAAAGAAATGATTGAACTTCGCCGTAAGATAAAAAAAGAACGTGAAGAAACAGTTTATAAACAAATGGAAGCAAGACAGGCTTTCTTTGAAAACTGTGCTATAATAGGATTAGTGTTAGCATTATTTGCAATTATATTCGGAGGCTTCTGGCTAATGGGAACTGGCGCTGGTTGGTTCTAATGACTCATGTTTTTGTTTTAGTTTTGGTACTAAATGGGTCAACAATAAGTCAAGATATGCATTTCTGGGATGTAAATCGTTGTAACTACTTTGCAAGTCAACTAGTAAAAAGATACGGAAACTATAAGTACTATAAAGATGTTCCAAAAGAACATAGGGCAACCGGTTACTGCAAACCTGTATTGGTAGATCCAAACGATGTTAAAGTTTATAATTAACCTTCAAGCGGCGATGATGGGGGTGTAAAGTTAGATGTTCCAGAATAACGAGCTAATCCATTTGTTAGTCTAAAGTCTTGTATAAATCCCGATGTCATCCAACTTGTACTATTTGCATATCGCGAGAACAAAGTATATTCCGTAGTGTCTAAATCCATTGAAGAAGTAACAGAGCCAAAATAAACACCATCTTTATAGGCATAAACAGTACCTCCGCTCCGAGCAACCGCCAAGTGTTGCCACGTGTTATTTGAAATTTTACCCGAAGAATTTGGTATACTTGCAGGGCTAGAATTAGAACCAAGCCACCAAAGATCATGTGATATCTGAACACCTTTAAATGCCCCAGTAGAAGAACCTCCTGCTAATACACCACTGTTAGCTCCTGCGCTGCCAACTAAACCATAATACCAAAACTCAAGTGTAAAATCCTGTGTTCCTGTTGATTCTAATAAAGGAACTCTAACAATAGATCCGTTTCCAGAGTTGCCGTCTGAATATATTGATACGGTATTAGCAAATTTAATCTGTGAAGTTGAAGTTCCGCTAGTTCCTCCCAAAATAATATTCGAGTTTGTTTGAGCTTTATCTATAACAGAAGCGTCTGTGCCTTTTATAAGTAAAGATGCTCCGGTCGAAGACAGTGGAGCGCTAGGTGGTGTAAAATTTGAAGAGTAGACTGCCGAATTTGTAAATCTTATATCAGAGACATTGCCTGTGAAAGGATATGTACCATTTGCATCTCCACCGACTGTCCAATCCACAGTCGAAGCAAAGTCATATGTTCCATTAGTTGTACTTGTTCCTGCACTTATACCGTCAATATACAACGTCCAAGTCCCAGACGATCTTACTAATGCTACGTGATGCCAAGTGTTTTCAGTAAAAGAGCCGCTAATATGTGGCCCTCCTGTATTGGCTAACCAAATTGAGCAAATTGAATTGTATGTATATATTCGTAAAGGTTCACCAGTAGTACCATATGTACTTGCACTAATAATACAACGGTATGTAGCTGATTGCGCGACAGATTGATAGAACCAACCTTCTAATGTTAGATCACCATTCAAACCTATGTTTGCAATAGATAGACGATCATCCGTCCCATCTAGGTAAATGGACCCGCCATGATCTGCTGCTGAGTATTCTAAATAGTCATAAGGACTGACTGGATCTGTTAAAGTATTACCGTTTACCGTTGGCGTTAGAGAGTTAGCACCACCGTCTGCTATGTAAGGTAAATGACACGAAAGTAATGTTGTTGAATATCCTGTGCCTGATACAGCCGTTAAAGGTTCTGTAGGAACATCAAAACCTGATGAAGAATAAAAAGCTGTGCCTTTTATGATACGAACATCTCGTACATGCCCACTAAAATAGGCAGTCCCTCCTCTATTTACCCCTATTTCAATTATATTATTAGTAAAATTATCACTCACAGTCGCAGTTCCTAAAGAAACTCCATCCAAAAAGCCTTGTAAAGTACCAGAGCTTCTTTGATAGACAACGTGATACCATTGCTTATCATTTAATACTCCAGTACCTAAAAATTTATCGGAAGCAGAACCTGTTGTGTGAAAATAAAGTGCGTTACTGGTAAAGGCAACTTGATAACCGGGGGTGTTATCGTGTCCTACGACCGTATCGTTTAACGCTTGAGTACCTTCTCTTTTTAGCCAAAATTCTACTGTAAAATCATCTGTACCTTCAGCTAAAGAGGCATCTGTATATCTTATATAATCCCCTACCCCATCAAAATAAGTGCTATACCCTCCATGTCTATAAGGACTAAAAGTTCCAGCATGAGCATCGCCGTTTACTGTAATCGTGTGATTGTTAGTTGAAGAATCAGTTACAGTACTATTGTCTCCAGTTGAAACAGCTGTTGCAAGAACAACGGTATAATTACTATTTAAAATTATTGTATTTGGAGATGAAAATTGAAGAGTGAAACTTGATACTTGAGGTAAAATATTTACACCATCTGATGCTCTAAAAGTGATAGAACCACTAAAATTATCGTAACTTCCTACTTCAGAAAAAGTTTTAGGTGTAATAGTAAATACTGATGAATCTTGACTTATGGTAGCCATGCTGTCCATCTGACCACTAGCAACATATGTGTAAGTGATAGGTAATCCTTCTGGATCACTAGCAGATAATGTAATAGTAGTAACATCTTGTGGACTATCTGCATCTAGTGCATACGATCCAGCCGGTTGTCCTCCAGCATCCCAAGTAGGAGATGTATTGATTAAAGCAATATTGTACCAACCAGATCCGTTCCAAAGATATAGTCTATTAGTTTCTTCAACAAAAGCTTGGTCGCCGATTTTATTTCCAATATAAGAAAGATCATCTGGTGTAGCTGATTTTTGAGTTGAAGGGATTAAGTCAGTAATAGTACTTGAGTCAACTCCCGCTTGTATATAGCTGTTACCAGCATCTGTACCAAAAGTAGAAGATGGTTTTATACTTGAATAACTTGGCATCTTTTTCTCCTAAGGCGCTAAACTTATTATAATTTTACCGTCAGTGGCGTTGTCTGATCCATTATTGGCACCTTGACCCGCTGTCCCTCTATCAGTGTCTGCGTTATTTGCGGGTACTTCATAAGATCCTGCTGTAGTAGTTCCGTTAGTTACATATGTAGGATGTAAATAACCAGATCCCCCGCCGCCAGCACCAAGATAACTCGAGGTAGTATGACCGCCGCCACCACCGCCAAAATATCCGCCGCCACCGCCAGCGCCAGTATATGTGCCATTTGCCGTACCGCCGGTTCCGCCTTGAAGAGCAGAACCAGCACTACCTGTTGCACTACCTCCTACACCGCCTGCTCCACCAGCAGATTGTGTACCACCATCACCCGATTGAGTAGAGGAACCACTTTGCCCCTCTGTACCCCCACCAGCATTTTCTTGCGAGGCATTTGAAGCACCACCTCCGCCGCCGGCAATCATTAAAGCATCAGTCTGATTTGTATATGAAGAACCCTTAAATATTCCAGTGAATCCTCCGCCGCCGGCGTTACCATATGTATTTGTTCCACCACCGTTTCCGCCTCCGCCCGGAGTACCACCAGAAGGCACAATATTACCTTCTCTCCCTCTACCACCAACAACTATAGATATTTCCGAAACTCCTAATGTATCATCCCATGTTATAACTCCACTTGAAAAACCTCCACCTCCGCCTTTTCCAGCGTAAGGCCAATTAGTGCCTCCACCGCCAGCACCCCACATTTTTATTGAGATGGGCGCCAGATGAAAGTTTGTATCCCAAGAAAGATTTTTTACCTGTGCTGTTGATAAAACTATATCTGTTGTAGATAGATCCCACGTCGTGGATCCATCAGTAACTATGGTTGTAGTAGGAAGTCCAAATTGTAAAGTAAATTCAGAATTTCGTGAAAGATAATTGATTCCATCACTTGCTCTAAATGTAGAAGTAAATGTAAACGGACCATATGAGTCATATACAGAAGCAACTGAATCTTTTGATTTTGAAATCACTGTAATTTGAGAAGAATCTTGTATAAAATTTGCTAGGTATTGAGCTGAATCACTTAGTAAATAGCTGTAAGTAATAGGTAATCCTTCCGGATCACTTGCTGCCAAATTAATTATTATTGGATTTCCATTTTGAGAATCTAGTTCATATGAAGCAGAAGGTTGACCTCCAGCATCCCATGTTGGAGTAGTGTTCACTAGGGCTATATTATACCATCCCACACCCGTCCAAATAAAAAAACGACTACTTTCTTGAACATATGCACGATCACCCACTTTATTGTTTAATGCAGGGAGTTCTTCTGCAGTAACATATACTTTTGTAGTAGGTATTAAATTAGAAATTGTATTTGAGTTAACAGTAGATCTTATATAAGAATTGGCTGCAACAGTACCAAAAGTAGAAGATGGCTTTATACTTGAGTAACTTGCCATATCTTTGTTATCCTTTAAGTGGTGCTGTTGGCGGCGTAAAGTTTGCGGTGTATCTTGCAAGACCAGTGGTTACTCTAAAGTCTTGTATCCAGCCGTTTAAATACGCCGAACTGATACTGTCGCCTGCTGTGCCTATATAAAAATTAGAACCCACACCGTTCAGTGAGATAGTACTGGAAAATGAACCTATTGATGTTCCGTCTTTATAAAGCGTGATTGTTCCATTATACCGTTCTAAACAAAGATGTACCCACTGATCATAAGTAATTGGGCCAGCATTTATCGTTGGAAATCCCGTGCCGTTATATGAAACCTGATAGTTTGTTGTTGTTGAAACGTTGTGTCCAGCAAACAAGCCCAATGATCCCGCCGAAAAAGTGCTATAGTTATTAAAAATACATGGGAAAGATGTTAGTCGTGCATCTAAATATGTATACGCTTCAATCGTAAAATCACCTGTTCCGAGGGGAATTTGATCTGCTGTTATATAGTCTCCTGCACCATCAAAATACATTGACTTAGAATCAGCAAATTTAACCTGAGTCGTTGAACCAGTAGTATTACCAAAAAGTTTTAGATTACTACTTTGAGACTTATCGATCACATGAGCGTCTGTGCCTTTAATGTGTAACCCTGCACCAGAAGAGGATAGTGGAGCTGTTGGTACTGAAAAACTATCACCAGTATAAAGAGCCGTGCCTTTAATAATTCTTAGATCAGATTGGTAATGCGGTTGTGCATTAGTTGTTGCTTGACCAAAATAATTGCCAATGTATAGATTACCACTTGTACCAACACCAAACGTAGCGGATGCTTGATTAAGTATTCGAGTTCCGTCTAAATAGATAAACAAAGATCCGCTGCTACGAACCCAAGCAATATGATGCCATTGATTTAAACTGACTAGATTATTTGGTGAATTGTAGTTTGCAAGTGCTGCCCAAGATGTCCCATTTCCTGCTTCGTATCCAACTGATCCAGTGTTAGTTATATATGTGGTAAAGTTATCTATTCCCTGATGTGAACCTAAGCTTAGAATAACAGTGGCTGTTGCAAATGATTTAAAATAAAACCAACCATCTATAGTCCAATCGCCTTGATCTTGACGGAAATCGTCACTGGCTGGAATTGTTAAATAATCACCCTGCCCATCAAAATACACAGACCCGCCGTGATCTGCCGCTGAGTATTCATTGTTATCGTTAGGAACATCAGTAGTAAATGTAAATGCCGTTAAACTGCTTATTGGCCTTGCTGCTGTACTTACATCTTGCATAGTCGGCGTTGTACAACCTAAAAATACTGTACCAACACCCACTTGTGCTGGTGAATAAATTGAAGTTGTATCTGGTTCATAAGAATAGCCTTTTACAACATGAATATCTTTCATCCACCCTCTAAAATCGTTTATTCCGCTATTGCTATTTCCAATACTAAGACCCTGAGCTGTATAGTTATTATTATCGGTTGTAGAGGCGGCTTGAGTACCATTAAGAAAAATTTTTAAATTTCCGGAACCATCTCTAGTTACACATATATGACCCCATACTCCTACTGCTGCAGTTGTTGATGCGCCCAAAACCGTACTTGTTGCGTAATAAACATTTACACCCCCAGAAGGGCCAAGCCATATTCTAAATCCATTCATATTAACGCTAGTTTGACGTGTATCAAAAATCTCGGATGAAAATGAATGTTCAAATTTATACCAAAAACTTACAGTAAAGGCTCCAGTACCAAATGCAAAATCAGAACTTGGTGCTATAACATTATCTGTATACGGTCCCCAACCAGAATCAGGAAAATATGTTGAATATCCCCCATGCCGATACGGACTAAACGTACCAGCATGAACATCTCCAGTTACAGTGATTGTGTGATTACTGGATGATGCATCGGTAATATCGTTGTTATCACCAGTGCCAGTAGCAGTTGCTAATAAAGTTGTATATCTACTGTTTTCTATAATAGTAACAAAACTAAGAGTAAAGCTTGATACGCTAGGCAGAATATTTACTCCGTCTGATGCTCTAAATGTGATGGATCCAGTAAATTCTTGACCAGCATTAGATAAGTCTTGCGCAATAGGTGTGATAGTAAAGACACTGGAATCTTGACTGATAGTAGCCATACTATCCATAGATCCAGCAGTTACATAAGAATATGATATAGGAAGACCGTCTGGATCTGAAGCAGCAAGAGTTATTATAGTTGCATCTTGTGGACTATCTGCATCCAGCACATAAGAACCAGAAGGTTGTCCGCCTGAATCCCATGTTGGAGTTTCATTTATTAAGGCTATTCTATACCAGCCAGCGCCGTTCCAGATATATAATGTATTACCAACAACTCTTTGATCACCTATTACATTTCCAACAGAGCTCAAATTATCAGTACTAGAAACTTGTTCAATAGTAGATATATCATCCGAAAGCTTTTCGGCTTTAATTTGACCACTACTTGCTATTAATTGGCTAAAAAGTCTGGACTTACTTGGCATAAGGTTTCTCTCATTTATATCATAGTTGATACTATTTATAAAAAAATAATTAGAAAAAATGCATTTTAAGGGTTTACAATACATATTAGATAATATATAATGTTTACATATTAAGTGAAAAAGAATCGGAGAAATATAATGGCACATGAAGTTGAAACAATGGCATACGCTGGTGAATTACCTTGGCACGGTCTTGGTGTTCCAGTGAGTAATGATCTAACCCCGTGGCAAATGCAACAAAAAGCTGGTCTTGATTGGGGTGTAGAAAAAGTTGATGCTTTTGTTAACATCGGTGGTCAACAAGTAAAAACTGGTCAGCAAGCACTTATCCGTACAAGTGATAATACAATTCTTACTAATGTTGGTGAGGGTTGGAATCCAGTTCAAAATGCTGAAGCATTTGACTTCTTTAATGACTTTGTTATGGAAGGTGATATGGAAATGCATACAGCCGGATCTTTAAAAAACGGTCAAATTGTTTGGGCTCTTGCAAAAGTAAAAGAGTCCTTTGATCTATTTGGTGAAGATCGGGTAGACTCTTACTTTCTGTTTTCAAATCCACATCAGTATGGTAAAGCAATTGATATTCGTTTTACTCCAATTCGTGTAGTATGTAATAATACTCTTACTATGAGTTTAAATGCTAGTGCTGATCGTGCAGTAAAAGTTGGTCATCGTACAGTTTTTGATGCAGATTTAGTAAAACAAAAACTTGGTCTTGCAACCGAAAAGTTTGCAAAATATAAAGATATGGCCCAGTTTCTTAGTTCTAAGCGTTTTAAAGTTGAAGACCTTCTTAACTTTTATAACGATATTGCCCCACATAGCACAACGGAAGGTAAAGAAAAAACCATTGCTTCATATGAAGACCTTTCTCGTGGTGCTAAAATGTGTTATGATGCTCTTGAAACACAACCTGGTGCAGAGTACGGTGCAGGAACTTGGTGGCAAGCTTTTAATTCAGTAACATATTATACTGACCATCAACAAGGACGCAATGCTGAAAATCGTCTTTATAATCAGTGGTTTGGTTACAATCAAACACGTAAAGTAAAAGCTGCTGAAAAAGCGGTTGAATATGCTATGGCCTCTTAAGGTCATAGCTTTATAAATATTTACAGTAATAACAATAAAGGGAATATGGTGATGTTTAGCATCGAGTTAGACATCCCTAATCACCTGCCAATGGGAGACTTATCTCAGTTTGCAAGTGATAACAACGTTACATTTGAAATCGTAAAAGTTGAGGGACGCAAGTCGACCGTGAAGTTCACGGCTCGCAATAAAGATTCATTTGAAAAATTTAAGGGGCTGGTTGAAGAAAAAATTAGATAATATTACAAAACTGTTACAAGAAATTTAACTATGTGTTAATATATAAAATTATAATTAACTATAGGAGAAAAATTACAATGGAACTTGTAACTCTCTGGATGGCAGTCGGATTCTTATTCGCTGCATATTCAGTTATTGCTAATGATTCTGTACAGACTCTCGGTACTTGGATCGCATCAAACAATGAGAGATTTAATTGGAAAGTTATGTGGGGAGCAGCAAGTGCAGTACTGCTCTACACCTTATGGTACGGTTGGTACATGAACGGAGGCGACATTAGTTACGGTCGTCTAAATAAGATCCCGTTTCAAGAAATCCAATGGTATCATGCAGCTGCACCAGGTTTGCTTTTAATACTAACAAGAATAGGCGTACCGGTAAGTACGTCTTTTTTAGTTTTATCTGCTTTCGCTTCAACGTTTGTTCTTGAAAAAATGCTTATGAAATCTATGATGGGATATGCTGTTGCAGCAGTAGCGGCATATGCTATATGGATTATAGTCAGTAAGATATTAGATGAAGCAAAACCGGTAAAAGAAGAACATAAGAAATTATGGCGAATAGGTCAATGGGTAACCACTGGATTTCTTTGGTTCACTTGGTTAAGTCATGATATGGCTAATATTGCCGTTTTCCTTCCAAGACAGATACCTATTGATTTAATGATAGTTGTCAGTTCAGTGTTTGTTTTTGGTCTCTGGTATATGTTTCGAGAAGGTGGAGGTAAGATCCAAAAAATTGTTCTTGAAAAACATAATACACGTTATGTCAGATCGGCTACAATTATTGATCTGGTGTATTGGATTATTTTATTTTTCTTTAAAGAACTAAATGATATTCCAATGTCGACAACTTGGGTATTTGTTGGTTTACTATGTGGTAGAGAATTAGCAATGGCAACCGTCACTGGTAAAGAAAAATTTAAAGTTGTTTTTCCTCTAATAGGAAAAGACTTTCTAAAGATGATGGTAGGACTTGCGGCTTCGGTCGGCGTAGTGCTTACTATACATTACATAATAGTTCCTAACGGACTTCATTAAAAAAGGGGAGCTTCGGCTCCCCTTTCTTTTCCCTTAATTTTCACTGGCTAATTATTTTTTATTCCAAATGTGCCAGAGTACTGCTAATGCAACTAGACCGACCAGTCCTTGATCACTAAAGTTTGATAGCAATCCTAGGATGTTTCCTGTTACATTTACGTCTGGCCAGAACGGAATGTTCATTCCGTTAAATAAAATTTCTAGTACAATCCCCAGACCAATTAAACTTACGCCTGCAGATGCTAGCGCGCTGGCCCATCCCTTGATTGAATTTAGTACTTCCATTTTTTCTCTCCTTAATTGTTTTGAGAATATGTGACGGTATATACTTTATATACTTGCATCACTGTTGATAGGTGTATAGTCATACACTCTTATCATGGTTTTATTTAGTAATGTTATAATTTACATTTAGAACAGTTTTTAATCTTTGTAATATAAATGTTACACATGAAAAAGTACAAAAAAAAATCATTTTAGGGGTTTACAAGTAGTGTAAAATAGTATATGTTATAAGAGTAAATAGAATCGGAGAAAGAAAAAATGAAAATCATCGTAAAACATATGGATCGCAATGAAATCACCGGCGACGTAGAAGGTTTTACACCAGTTGCAGAAGTCAATGCTTCTTACTTTTCTAACGATTTTGAAAAAGCGCTTGAGTATGCATTTCGTTGGACCAACAACTTAATGGGTAGCTGGTCTAAGAAAATTGGCGAAGATGCTAATGATGATGTAACAGTTCTTATTGAACGTGAAGATGGTTTAGGTCTTCGTTCTACTTCAATGGGTGATCGTATGGAAGTCGATGGCGTTGAATACAGAGTTGCAATGGTTGGCTTTAAGGAGGTAGCGTAATGTCTATAGCAGAAATCGCTTTTGTTGGAGATGAGATTCGCCGTATCAATGCTGATACGGCTCAAGGTGAACAATCTACAATGGTTCAGCACGATATGAAGCAATGGGCTTTGAAAGAAGGTCATTGGCCTCAGATGGACTATGTTCACATGATTGCAGCTCATGGTGTTGCTCGTGGATGGACACAAGAAGGTTTCACTGGATTGGAGACTTACTAAGTGGCATAAAGTTCATTTTAGGGGTTTACAAGCCCCTAAAATTATACTATATTGATAGTGTAAAAAGAATCGGAAGGAAATAAAAATGACTTACACTTACTCAGATTGTGGTTTTTCAGATCTCCATAAAGATGTTTATGGTTTCCGTCCTCGTGGTGATCTTATGGATGAGTGGAATGCTCGTACACATCGCCAGAAACAAGAGTTATGGAATGCTCTTTGCGATGAGCTTGAAACAAAAATCAAGCATGAAAAAATTGCTGAAGAACAAGCCGTTGCTGAGTTTAAAGAACGGATTGAGCAAGCTCAAGTTTGGGGTGCCAGAGATTACTGGGATGCTCTTCGCTGGATCACAGGATGTGAAACTTTCTATCACATTCAAGATGTTGAACATTTTGTATGGGAACAAGGCATCCTATTTACCGACTTTGGTAAGCAACTTATCAAAGATATTGCAAAAGTAACTGAATACAAGGAATATGCATAATGGGAACGGTTGTTGCTTGTGGATTATTTTTTATAGTAATGATTTTAATAACGGTCTTTGTTGAAGGAATTTAAATAATGTGGTATGTTGAAGGAATATATAATTGGAACACAGGAGAAAAAGAAAGGTATGAAGGTTTAACCGAAAAGCAAAAAGCTGATATTCACAATAGAATGTGGAAAGAAGGTTATACCTTTGTTAGATCAGGGAGAATGTTTTATGGGAATTGCAGTTAATTCAGCTAGATCAGATTCTTACATTGGAACTTTTTATAAAAAAGATAAATCTGATATGGAACAATTGGTTACAGTTAGAAAAATTGTATCCAATTTAAATAAAGATTTAAAACGTGCTGGCAAAAATTATCAGTTTTATGTTAAGTGTCAAGGTCATGGTCATATTCCTCTTAATTTAGCTGATAGTATGGATGCTTACATTTATAAAAGATAATAAGTTAAATTTCCTTTGTTATAAACTGTGGGGGTAAAATCTACCCCCTTTTTTTATATAAATAGTAGGTAAAATATAATTAGGAATTTTTATGTTACAATTTAAAAGTTTCATATCAGAAGGCGTAAAGCTCAAGTTAATCCGCGGTAGAAACATGGACGTTCTAAAGATGTGGAACAAAGGCGACAGTAAATGGGTTGAACTTAGAGGTAAGCCTGGGTTTGAAACAAGATACGATCCAAAAGATCCTTTACATAAAGCGATCACCGCACTAGGTAAATCAGCAAATATTTCTGATTTTATGAATGGCAATGAAGTAAGTATAAATCCAAAACATCCAGATGGTAAGAAAGCTTTAGACACAATAAGAGGACTGATGAAATGAGTCAATTTAGCGTAAGTAGACAAAGACATTTTGGAATTAATAATACAGATATTCATGAAATAATGATGCTAGCTGATCAATACGGTAACATTATTAACACCTTTGGTGCAGCAAGCAACATATATGTTGCAGCTGGAAATTTAGAAGGATATTCTGGTGTTCATAAATTTGGTGGGGTGTTTGGAACTGCGTCAGCTGACATGTCCACCGTATGGACAGCGGCAGATACAACTACAACATTTTTATATGATTGGTCATACACTAATGGTGCTGTTACAGTAGTTTCAACTGACGCAGGAGACACAACGGACGTTACCGTTCAAGGATTAGACTCAGATTATAACCCTGTAGAAGAAACGTTTACTCTGACAGGCACATCCCCCACAGCTACTGGATCTGTTAATTTTACAAGAGTGAATCGTGCCTTTATGAATGAAACAACAAATGTAGGTAAAATTCAAGTTAAAAGAGGAACTACCCTAGTTACAGAAATTGGAGCAGGATTTGGACAAACACTTCAATGCTTTTATACTGTTCCCGCAAATAAAACAGCATATCTAATGAGTATTGCCGCAAGTGCAAGTAAAAATCAAATCGTAGATTTGTTTTTCTATCAAAGACCATTTGGTGGTGCGTTTAGAGTAAATACAACAATGTCTTTAAATCAATCAAATCAAACATTAGAATTTCCAGTTCCTCTTAAATTTTCTGAAAAAACTGATTTAGATGTTCGTGTAAGAGGTTCATCAAATGCTACAATTTCATGTGACTTTACAATGATTTTAGTGGATAATCCAAGCTAGGTAGTATAAAACATGCAAAATTTTAAAGCACATATAAATGAAAATAAAAACACACACATGACCCATATTGAAGATAGAGTTATTTATGGTGGTGTGAAAGGAACAAGAGAGGCAATATTTGCTCTTAGAGATTTAAGAGATATGCTTGCTGGTACTAAGGAAGGAAATGTAAGTGTTAAATGGGATGGTGCTCCTGCTGTTTTTGCTGGTATTGATCCGAGTGATAATAAATTTTTCGTTGCCAAAAAAGGTATATTCAACAAAAATCCTAAGGTCTATAAATCTGCAGCTGACGTTGATGCTGATACTTCTGGTGATCTTGCTACTAAGCTCAAAGATGCACTCAAATATTTGCCTTCTCTCGGAATCACCGGAGTTATTCAAGGAGATTTCTTATTTAGTAAAAGCGACTTGTCAAGTCAAACTATAGACGGAAAAAAATATGTCACTTTCCACCCTAATACAATTATTTATGCAGTGCCAGAAGGAACTCCTTCTGCAAAAGAAATTAGATCAGCAGAAATTGGAATCGTCTGGCACACAACATACACAGGATCGTCTTTTGAAACGATGAAAGCAAGTTATGGTGTAGATGTAACTAAGTTTAAAAAGTCAAAGTCTGTCTGGTCTCAAGATGCAATGCTAAGAGATATGACAAAAGTAACAATGTCAAAAAAGGATACGGAGGAAGTAAATGAACGTCTTTCGGAAATTGGGAAACTCTTTAACCAAATATCTAGTAGCACCCTTAAAGAAATTGAAACCAACGCTGAACTTTCGCAAACAATTGAAACCTACAACAACTCCTTTGTTAGGAAAGGCGAAATTATTAAAGACACTCGAAAACATGCCGACGGACTCATTAGATGGATCAAAGACAAATACGAAAAAGAAATTTTCAAACGCAAGTCAGAACGCGGCAAAGATGCGCAAATTAAAAAGAGGGAAGAAATCTTAAAATTTTTCTCTCCTACTAATAAACAAAATTTAATAAAGGTATTTGAATTACAGAAACTAATTGTATTAGTAAAATTAAAACTTATAAATATACTTAATAATATTAAAAAAATTGATACATTCGTAAAAACTACAAAAGGATTTAAAACAACAGGTCACGAAGGTTATGTAGCAATTGATAGACTTGGTGGTGACGCTGTAAAGATTGTTGATAGGATGGAATTTTCATACAACAACTTTTCGCCAAATATTTTAAAAGGATGGGATAAACCAGGAAGAAACTGATGTTAAAATTTAAAGATTTAATTACTGTAGATTATGCTCCAGGCGAACCAGATGAAATTAAATATAAAAGACATAGAAAAAGAAGAACGGGGCTTGATCGTGGTTTAAACGACGGTCTTGAGACTGAAGCTCTGTCTATGGCTCAAAGATTAAAGAAAGCGCGTGATTTTAAAAGAAACCGCGCTAAGATTGCTCTTGGTAGAAAGAGAGCGGCTCGTCGTGTAGCAAGTAAAGAAGTGCTATTGAAAAGAGCAAGAAGGGCTGCTCGTAATAAAATATTACTCAAGATAACAAAAGATGTTCCTCGTGGAGAACTAACTGTTGCAAGAAAGCAAGAAATTGAAAAAAGACTTGATAAACCAGCAATGAAAACACGAATTGATCGTTTAGCCAAGAAAATGTTTCCTCTTATTCGTAAAGCTGAAATGGAAAGAAAAAGAGGCGGTGCTAAATGATTAATTCTTTTTCTCAATTTTTAGTTGAAGAAGAAAAGGTTGCTTATTTTGCCTTTGGTAGAATGAATCCGCCTACTATAGGACACGGTAAGCTAATGGATAAATTATCTGCCGTTGCTGGTAAAAATCCTTATTTTCTTTATCTTTCCCAGTCTAATGATAAAAAAGATAATCCATTAGAATATACCAATAAAATAAAATATATTCGTAAAATGTTTCCGAAACATGCAAGACAAGTTTTAGTTAATAAAAAAGTAAAGACACCATTTGATGCTTTAACCGATTTATATGATCGTGGTTATAGAAAAGTTGTTATGGTTGCTGGTTCAGATAGATTAGATGAATATAATATAAGATTAAATAAGTATAATGGCAAAAAGGGGAACCATGGTTTCTATAATTTTGCTAATGGTATTAAAATAGTTTCTGCCGGACAAAGAGATCCTGATGCTAAAGGTGCAGAAGGTGCTTCTGGCACTAAACAAAGAGAATATGCTTTAAATAATAATTTTACTTCTTTTGCTCAAGGTTTACCAGATAAAATGTCAAATAGTGATGCTAAAAAACTTTTTAATGATATTAGAAAAGGTATGGGTTTAAAAGAACAAAAACAGTTTAGAAATCATATTAAACTTGAACCTGTATCCGATATTAGAGAATCTTATCTTAGAGATAATATTTTTAAAAAAGGTGAACAAGTTGTAATAACTAAAAACGGCATTATCGGCAATATAAAATATTTAGGTACAAATTATTTAATAGTAGAATCAAAGGGTGAAACATGGAGATGTTGGTTAGATGATGTATCTAAAGTAGATCCAAATGATATACCACCTGCACATTTAGAAGCTGATTTTGGAGCAGATCCATTACAAGGCCCATATAAGATTTTATCAGAATCATCTTCTTCAATGTATAAAGATAAGCCCGATTGGGGAACTCCAGAATCTGCACGTAAAGCCAAAGAAATAACTCCTGGTGAAAAGTCTAAAATAAAATCAGAAGCTGAAGATCCTGATATAGGACATAAAAAAGGTGTTCAACCAAAAGGGTATTATGCTGGTATTAAATCAAAATCCACTAAACTTGCTAGAGCAAGACATTTTGCTAAACATGGTAAGAAAGCAGACGATGATAGAAGTGCTTATAAACCAGCTCCTGGAGATGCTACAGCAAAAACAAAAACAAGCACACATACCTTAAAATTTAGACAAATGTATGGTGAAGATGCTATAAAAATAGCACAAGCAAAAATTGATAAAGAAAAAGAAGTAGATGCACTAAAACACGATAGAATGTTAGATCGTGCTAGATTAGCTAAAGCTAGGGCAAAAAATAGGGCAACAAAATGATTAAATTTAAACATTATATAAAAGAAGATGCAACAGCAGGGCTTAAGAAAAAAGCAGAAAAATCTGGTATGCCTCTTGGTATATTAAGACAAGTTTATAATCGTGGTGTTGCTGCTTGGAAAACTGGACATAGACCTGGTACTACACCAGAACAGTGGGGATTTGCAAGAGTTAATTCCTTTGTAACTAAATCATCAGGAACATGGGGTAAAGCAGATAAAGATCTGGCTGCAAAAGTAAGAGGTTCAAAATGAAAACCATAGAAGAAAAATTGGCTACAAATCAATTAGATAGATTAGCTAAACACTGGTCTGGCATGAAAGGCAAGAGAATTCAACCTTCTGATGCTATTAAACTTTCTGCAATGGTTGGAAAATTCGGTAAAGATGAATTAGAACAATTAGCTACTAAAGATATACCTTTTCTTTCAATGTCTGCAATTAATAATTTAATGATTAAACATAATTATAGTGCAGATCAAATAAATGGTCTTATGAAAGAAAATACCGAATATCTTTATGATCTCTATATGTTTGAAGATGTAGATGCAGGAGAATATGATTACGAAGGTGATATGGCAAAGACTCAGCTTATTACTATTGCAGATGCTGCTGAAGAACTCCATGACATGCTTGAAGATGATGAAAATCTTCCAGAATGGTGCCAGAACAAAATCACTAAAGCGATGGATTACCTAGATACCGTTCGTGATTATATGATAGCAAAAGACACAGATGAAGAACCCGGTAATGAAAATCCAAATGAATCAGTAAAACAAGAAATGTTTTCGGAAGAAAGAATGGCCGCAGGACGTTTTGGTAAAAATGTACATGATATTAAGATAAAGATACCAGCTCGGATTGACAAAGTCATTAAAAAAGCTAGTCCTGTTTATGACCAACGTGAAAACAAACCTCATAAGGCAATCGGTAAACATCTGAAAGATATTATGCAAAAACATGGCGTTAAGGCATCAGGTAAGAAACATTATCACAATGATATGAGTGGTCATTATATGTTTGCTCACCCAGATAATGATCCAGCAAAAGTCCATGCAGCTGCAACTGAATTTGAAAAAACTGTAGGCAAAGCAATTCGTACAGAATCTTTAGATGAAGGTAATATGGCATCAGCAGCAAAAGAGTTAGAAACTTATGCACGTAAGTCTGGCGGAATTGATAAAAATGATTTTATTAAAGCAGCTATGATGATGAAAAGAAACCAAAAGAAACAGCTTGATAAGTTTGTTGATGAGTTGGATACAGAACCGCGTGAAAAGATTTTATCAGTCATGGATAAACACTTAAATGAAGGTATGAAAGAACCGTTTGATGAAAAAAAAGGTGACTTACATCTATATAATAACGAAGCTGATGCACGTAAAAAAGCAAAAGAAGTTTCTGGTAAAGTTATTAAAGGAACCGGAAAATCTGCTGGTAAATGGGCAGTTAAAGAAAAAGTTGAACTTGACGAAAAAGTAAACGCTAAAGCAATTCAAAAAGCAGTTGACGATGGCAAGTCTATGGACGTTATTATGACTATGTTTGCTAACAAGCGCACAACTAATACAGACGAAATCCGCAAAGTCGTAAAAGACTACATGTGGAAGAAGCGTATGAAAAAAGAAGAAGTAGAACTTGATGAAAAGTTTGAACCAAAAACTGTTGGTATGAAAATTGTTCATAAAAAGCCGCATCCGGCTGGAGGACAATATGTTGTTCTAAGTAAACCTGGAGCTGGTCAATATGTTATTAGACATTTAAATAAAGGTCAAGTTAAAACTCTTGGAACAGTACCTTCACTTGGTCTTGCAAAATCTTATATTGATGCTAAAAGTAAAGGGAAAGATCCAAAAGATTTATTAAAAACTGAAGAAGTGTCCGAAAAGGCACCAAAGATTGATTCTAAAAAATTTGCAGCTCATATGTCAAGAAATACTAAACCAAAAACTATGACATCAACACAAAAATCTTTATCTAGTATCAGCCGTAGAGCAAATGAAAAACTTTCTGTAGCTGATGGTATGGGTGCTTGGATAGATGATTTTAAACAGTCTGATGCACCACAGTTTAAAGGTAAAACCGCAAAAGAGCGCAGAGATATGGCTATAGCAGCATATTTAAGTGCAAAAAAAGATAATGAATAGTAAAAGTAATTCTGGAGATTATTAATGCCAAGTAAAGCATTTAAATTAGCAGAAGCAATGGTTAGTAACCCTGTTATGAATGACATTGTGACAAATACCAATGCAGTTCCAGAAGCAATAATTACTCAAATTGAAACATCTACAGATCTAGGTGTAGCAAATGTAGCCGATTTACCAAATACAGGAAACAACGCTGGTGATATCCAGTTTGTAGAAGCTACAAATCGACTTTATATATGGAATGGATCCGGCTGGTATAACATCGCACTTATTAACACTACTCCAACATGGGATTCAGACGGACAACCTTCTGGTTCTTATGTGCTGGATGCAGATAGTCCTCAAGATGCTACTATTATTACACTAGCTGCTTCAGATCCAGAAGATATTCCAATATCGTATTCTTATGTAACTAGCGGATCAATGGACAGTATGGCAACCATCAGTCAAGACTCAAGCGTCTTTACTATCACACCTAAGACAGTTGCGCAAGTAGGAGAAGGAGTTGAACTAACAGGCAGTATTACCTTTAGAGCATCTGATGGTGTTAATATTTTACCACATGTATCAAGTTTTACACTCAGTTTTATTTCTATTGTACAAAACAGTAAATATACAGTTTTATTAGCAACAGCAGTTAATACATCAGGTAGTAACAATAATATAACAGATGAATCAACCAATAATCATACTATAACATCATATGGTAATGTTCATGCTGGTACGTTTAGTCCATACAGACATGGTGGGTATAGCGCTTATTTTAATGGTAGTCAGGAATTAAGATACCAACCTTATACAGGAGGGGATTATAGTCTTGGTACTAGTAATTTTACAATGGAAGCTTGGGCATATGCAACAGTCGAAGCATTTAATGGAAATTCTGTTATCTTTTCACAAAGACGTGTTAGTAATGGTGGACCACAAATCCGTGTAGTATCGGGTGGTACTATTCAATATTTTTATTTTAATGGAAACAACTCACAAACTTCAACAGCTACATTTCCTATTAATCAGTGGAATCATATTGCTCTGGTTCGCTCTGGAACTGGAGTAGATGAAACTAAACTATATTTAAATGGTACTGAAATATTGTCCTTTCAAGAGACGGCCAATTTTAACAGTACTGCTGCTGACTTAACGATAGGTAATTTTTCGTTGTATAATGAGCCTTGGTATGGTTTTATTTCAGATGTTAGGATTGTAAAAGATGCAGTATACACATCTGACTTTTCCAATTCGCTGCCAACAGAACCTTTAACAGCTATTAATAATACTATATTTTTAGCTCCATTTAATAGTAACTCCAGCTACCATTATTTTGATGATATTACGGGTAATGGGAGAGTAACTGCTAACACTGGCTCTACAGGAGTAAAAGCTTTCAGCCGACATGACAATTTAGAATACTCAGCGGTAGATCACGGCGGGTCTATTTATTTTGATGGGTCTGGAGATTATCTAAGAGCTGATGCTGCATTAAGTTCATTTACTTCAAGCACATCTCCTTTTACAATTGAAGCTTATGTATATCCATCACCTGCAAGTTTATCAAGTCATTATTTATTTGGAATCAATACATCAAGTTCTGGTACAAATAATTTATTATTCAACACACACCAGATAGTGACCAATCACGGCGGAGGTTCAGATACTGTAACAACACTTAGTTCACCAATAACGTATAATGTCTGGAGTCATGTTGCATTAGTTAGCGATGGAACCACATTAAAAGCATTCATAAATGGCGATGAATACGCCAGCATAACAGCCCCATCAACACCTTTAGCAGATTGTGTGCTTGGGATTGGAACGGAATTTGATGCAGCTAACGGCGGAACGCCAGGGAATTATTACACTGGGCATATGTCAGATATAAGAATTTCTGATACAGCTCTTTATACAAGCGCATTTACTCCAACATTTTCTCCTCTTACTACTCCTGCAGGAACAACATTGCATATAAAAGGAACAGATGCATCCATCATAAATAAAGCTCAGGGTAATAATATGCAGCTTTTTGGAAATGCCACTGGTTCGACAACACAAGTTAAGTTTGCTGACACAAAATCCATGTATTTTGATGGAAGTGGTGATTATATAAGAATAGATGATACTAGTCTACTAAGGTTCAGAGGAACGCATGATTTTACTATAGAAGCATGGGTTTACAAAACTGCGGATAACGTAATGATATTATCTAATCAAGATGGGGGCACTGATAACAATTATATTTCTTTTAAGACAGATGGTACAAATACGACTGTACAATTACGAGATGCTAATGGTCAAGCATTTGCATACGGAGCAGCAGTAGCGATTAATACTTGGAATCATCTTGCAGTATCAAGATCTTCAGGTAGTGTTCGTGTATTTGTAAATGGAATTTCTGGGACGCCTGTAACGATAACAAAAGATACTCCAGCTAGATCAACTATAATTGGTGGATTTTTAATGACCAACTATATAGGTTATATGACAGGCTATATTCAAGACCTAAGAGTCACTAAGAGTTTAGCAAGATACACCTCAAACTTTACACCGCCAACAAAACCACTTAAAGGATAAAAATAAAAGTAATGCTATAAATATTAGGACGCAATAGATTAGAAAGGTATGGATGGAGTGGAAAATTTTAGAAAATATAGAGAACAAAAAATAGACGCAATCTGTGAAGAATGTAATCTATATGAAGATTTAGAAATAACTGAAGCAGAGTATCAAGGTCGTAAAGTAAAACTAAATGATCCCACTCGTTCGAATGACGGTAAGAAAAAATTCTATGTTTATGTCAAAAACGATAAAGGTAATATTGTTAGGGTTGGTTTTGGTGACCCTAACATGGAAATCAAAAGAGACGATCCAGCACGAAGGGCTTCCTTCCGTGCCAGACATAACTGTGACAATCCTGGACCAAAATGGAAAGCAAGATATTGGAGCTGCTATCAATGGAGAGCAGGCGCTAAAGTAGACAATTAAGGAATATTAAATGAGTAAGGCCAGTTTATTTTCCAAGCTTGCAGCAGGCAATGGAAATCTAATACCAGATTCCGATGAAGGTCGTGATTTAGGTTCTGCTTCAAAGAAGTGGAAAGATTTGTATCTATCAGGTAGTTCACTAATTCTCGGTAGTGTTACTCTTAAAGATTCTGGTGGACAGCCTAGCTTTACTAATTTAAATGGTGATAAAGTAAAAATTGATCTGTCTGCAATGTCGACGGATGATCTTTCTGAAGGTTCTAATTTATATTATACACTTGCAAGAGATGATTCAGCATTTGATGTTAGATTATCAACTAAATCAACAACAGACATTTCTGAAGGTTCTAATTTATATTATACAGATATAAGAGTAGAAGCTGTAGTCAATCCAATGATTGACTCTGCAATAAATGCTCTTGTCAATGGCGCACCGGGGCAACTTAATACACTTGATGAACTTTCTGCCGCATTAAATGATGACTCAAATTTTGCAAATACAGTGACTGCTAATATAGCAACCAAGCTTGCAATTAGACATGATATTACAGTCACTGTAGCAAGCGGCACTAACGAATATGGAACTGGAAATAAGTACCATTTTGAAGGAGTAGTAAGTCCTTATTTACATCTTCAACCAGGCAGAACATATAGGTTTGATCAATCAGACGCATCAAACTCTGGTCACCCTTTAAGATTTTCTACAAATGCAAATAACAGTCCAAGTGCCACGTATTCTACGGGTGTAACTGTAGTCGGAACTCCAGGCTCTGCTGGAGCATATACCGAGATTGCTGTTACTGCTGGCACACCACCTCTACACTACTACTGTACTAATCATTCTGGTATGGGTGGTTCATCACCTGCTGGATCTATTTTTGACGGACAATGGTCTAGTCTCACAGGTACTCCAACAACTATTTCTGGTTACGGTATCACCGATGCGTTTGATGGAGCATTTAGTTCTTTATCTGGTACTCCTACAACGATTTCCGGATATGGTATCACCGATGCGTTTGATGGCCAGTACTCATCGTTAACGGGTGCACCAACAACTTATGCTTGGTCAACAATTACTTCAACACCAACAACAATATCTGGTTATGGTATCACTGATGCTCAAGCTACATTAGTATCTGGAACCAATATTAAAACTATTAATGGTAACACTCTTCTCGGTTCTGGCGATCTTGTTATAAGCGGTGGTGGTTCTGGAGGAACTGATTCGGCAACAGTCTCAGCAATTATACTAGCAGACGTTGACTCGGCCTATGTTCAAGCAAGACAGTCTGGCGGTGGATCTGGTATCAGTTTAGCTGAAGCAAGAGCCGGTATATCTGTTACTACAGGATCCGCATCTGGCGGAGGTACTTTATCATATGATAATACTACCGGTGTTCTAACATTTCAACCGTCTACGAATACTGGGGGCGGTGGAAGTGGTACAGTAGATTCAGCTCAAACAATATCTCTTATTACTAGTACTATAGACTCAGCTTATGTTCAAGCAAGACAGTCTGGTGGTGCTAGCTCCGTACCTGCATTTAGTGTAGATGGCGGTGTTGATACATTTAAATTTACATCTGATTCTGGTCAATCTATATTCACTGGATTAGATAGTGCAGGTAATACTTTATCTTTTGATCCAATAAATGTTAATGTTTTCTTAAATGGTATTTTTCTACAAAAAGGACTTGATTATACCACGACTGGAAACAACACTATTACATTTACGCCTGCTCTTGATATAAATCAAGATGTTATAATTCAAAATATTGATGTAAAATCTTCTTCTGCTCTTGTGTCTGGCGGTATAAACACATATGCATATACTGCTGATTCTGGTCAGACGGCATTTAGTGGTGCTGATGATAACGGAAATTCATTACAGTTTACCGGTAATAATATTTCAGCATACTTAAACGGTGTTTTACTACAACGTAGTGCCGATTATAGTTTATCAAACGAAAATACGCTTACGCTTACATTTAATGCTGCAATCGGTGATGAGATTTCAATCGTATCATTTGATCCTACAAGTACTGATAATTTAGCATCCTACTTTGATTCAAGTTATATCACAAGCAGAGTTTCGGTATCTTATCCTGCAAGAGGATCAGTAGAAAATTTCTTCTATACAGCAACTGATGGTCAATTAACATTTAGTGGTAATGACGCAAACGGTAATTTATTACAGTTTACTCAAGATAATAAAAATGTATTAGTATCAGTAAACGGTGTTCTTCTAATTCAAGGAACAGATTATACAACCAATGCTTCAACTAATACTCTTACCCTTGTAGACTCTGCAGGTGCTGGAGATCAGATTTATATAAACACATTCTCTAATCTATATCGTTCCTCAGGTCTTGATTCTATTGATATGCAAGAAATAATTGATTCTAACTTCATAACGAGTAGAATTAGTGATGTCTTTGTTTCAACCGATATTGTTGACTCAAATTATATAACAAGTAGAATCAATGGAATTTATCCTATAACAAATACTGTTACAAGATTTAAGTTTACTTCGGATTCTAATCAATCTATATTTACCGGAGCTGATTCTGCAGGTAATATATTATCATTTGACAGTCAAAATGTTAATGTATTCTTAAACGGTATATTTTTAGAAAAGGGTGCTGATTATACTACCTCTGGTGGTAACACCATTACAATGACACCGCCACTTCCTATAGATCAAGATGTAGTAATACAAAACATTTCTATTAGATCACAGTTACTTGTTGGTTCAGATACAATACTAGAAGTTCTTAATGATGGTGTTCTTCAATCACAAGTTGATTCAGCTTATATTTCTCAGAGAATTGGAGAAATATATGGCGGCGGAAGATCATTTGATAATTATAGATATGTATCAACGGAAGGTCAAGCAATATATACAGGTAATGATATTAACGGTAATGCATTATCTTTTACAGATGCTGGAGTTCAAGTACATTTAAACGGTATTCTTCTTACTCAAACACAAGATTATACTACATCAGCAGGAAATTCAATAACACTTCTTGATTCAATTGGTGCTGGTAATGAAATAATTATTAATAGTTTTGAAACAAAGTTTACGGTAGATTTAGCAACATCCGTTGTAGACTCATCATATGTTATAGCCAGAATACCAAATTATTCAACCACTACAAATATTAATAAATTTAAATTTACAACAACCGGACCACAAACAGTATTTACTGGAACCGACGATGCAGGAAATACTTTATCATTTGATTCTGATAACATTCTAGTGTTTATGAATGGTGTAAATTTATATCAAGGTGGAGATTTTACAACATCCGGCGGTAATACAATTACCTTAAATGAACCTACGGATTCTAATTTTGAAATAGTAGTAAATAATTTTGATAAGTATTTTAATACTGTTTTAAGTACAATTGATTCAGCCTATGTTACAGCAAGAATACCGCAATATGGTGCTACTTCTACGGTTGATCGTTATAGATTTGTTGCAACCGCAAACCAAACGGTATTTAGTGGAACAGACGCCGATGGTGGAACACTTTCCTATACGGCTGATCAAGTTCAAGTATTCTTAAATGGTATCTTACTTACGCCCACTACAGACTATACCGCTTCGAATGGAACTTCAATAACGTTAACAGATCCAGCTTCCGCAGGATTTGAAATTATCGTATATGATTATACAAAACAATTTAATGTTAATGTTATTGAACCAAGTAGCGTTAGTTGGCAGATTGTTACTACTACACCGTTTACCGCGCCTTCAAACTCTAAATTAATTGTTAACACTTCATCACCGAAAACTATTAATCTTCCGTCATCACCTTCTTTAGGAAATGAAATAAGAATAGTTGACGGTGATGGAACAGCAGCTACTAATAATATTACTATTTCATCATCCAATAAAATTATAGGTAGTGATTCAGATTTCATAATAGATATAAATGATGCAAATATTGAGCTAGTCTATTATAACGCAACTCGCGGTTGGATATTAACGGATAAGTAGGTAAAATATGGCAAGATTATCAGACATAAAAACTAATGAGATTACTGAAGACCTAGGAGTAAGCGGCGGTGCTACTCCTGTAGCTAATGATGCAGCTTTACCAACTGCTGGTAACTCAACAGGTGATCTTAAATTTAATGAAGCTAAGAAAACAGTTCATGTTTGGGATGGAACTGAGTGGGATAGAATCTTATCTGGTACCGATGGTTCTCCAGTTTGGTATGATTCGAGTACAGGTGCTTATTTGTCAAGACCCAATACAACATCATTAAAAACATTTGATTCAATGCTATCAAATGACTCAGCGGCACTAGATTTTACGGTAACCGCAATAGATCCTGAAGGATTTCCTATTACTTATGCTTATGATGTTTTTCCAGCAAATCCGAGTCAACTTTTTAGTATTACACAGCCGGCTGGAACTAGTGTAGGTAGGTATGTAGTTACACCTAATATTTCAGATTCTTCACACAATCCGGGCGATTTTAATATGAGATTAAGAGCATCGGATGGAGTAAGAACAATATCAGATGTAATACAATTTAGTTTAGAGTATGGTCCTGCAAATGCCTTTGCAGCTCTTTATAGTACTGCTACAGGTGGTACAATACGTTATATTCAAGGCGGCACAGATGAAATTAATGCAACAGATCTTACAAGCTTAGTTGACACTACTGTGAATTCTGGAGACGTTATATTTTTACAGAAAGCACCAGGATCTAATTACGGTCACTTTAAGTATATAGGAAGTGCTGGAGCTAATAGTAATATGTGGGCTAATAAAGCATTTGCATTTGTTGGAGGTGGATTAGAACCAGATAATATTTTCATATGGCACGACCACGACGGAAACGTTGCTACAAGAGATCATGCTATATTTGCTAGTTCTTCATCTGGTGCGACTGGAACCGAAACATATAGACAGTTTGCATTCAACTTGACATATCATCGTCACCGGACTAGTAACACAAACTATGAATGTTCACTTTGTATGAGTCCCGCAAGTGGTGGTGGCACCATGTTAAATTGTATTATTGATTTGAATGGAGGTAATGTATCATGGCACTATGATAATACTGCTAGTTCTGCATATAGACGATCATTTAAGCACTGTACTTTCTTAAATTATGGAAATTGGATAGCCCCTTACTCTGGTTCTGATGCAGCAGTTAGAATTATAGATTGTGCTTTTCAGGGTGGTTATCATTCCAGTGCTACATTCTTAGGTACTCAGGGTACCAGTATTGATTTGGATGGATGGACTTATGATACGTATAGTAATGCAGGTGTGGATATTAAAGCAAATGATACTAACATAGCTAATGGAGTCTATGGTCATATGAAAGATTTAAATAGTGTTACCGCTTCAAATATTAATTTTGATAACTATCAAGATGTTAATACTTAGGGAATAAAAAATGGCAACTAGAGCAAGAAACTTAGCAAACTTACTTGGAAACACTTCTAGGACTGAGTCTACTATACCTGTATCATCGATACCGGAAGGTGTAAGCGGCGCTTCCCCTGTAGCTAATGACGCGGCTTTACCTACAACCGGTAACTCAACTGGGAATCTTAAATTTAATGAGGCCAAGAAAACTGTTCATGTTTGGGATGGCACAGAATGGGATAGAATCTTATCTGGTGTAGACGGAGCACCTATATGGGATAGTAATGGAACAGCAGTTAGTACTCCACGCTCAATGTCATCGCCACTTAATTTTGATGGAGTTTTAAGTGCCGACTCTGCAGCAATAACTCTTAATGTTAACGCAGTAGATCCTGACGGATTTCCTATTAAATATGCGTATGATCAGTATCCTGTTTCAAATAATATAATAGCTAGTGTAACTCATGAAAGTGCTGGTATAGGTAGATTTACCATAACTCCTAACTTTATGGCGGGTGAAAGTAATGAAACCGAAACCGCCAGTTTTAGAGCCATAGCATCAGACGGCGCGAGAGTAACAACCGCATCTCTTGTGTTTAGTATACAATATGGAGCTTTCACTATTTATAAAGTTGGTGGAGCAGGTCCTGGGTATTGGGGAACACAATATGGTTCCGCTTGGGATTATGGGATGACTAATGTAGGAACAAGCTATAATGGTGCAGGCGGCGTAAATATATTAAATGAGTTTGGAGAGTACTATCTTTTACCAAAGAAAAACTTTTCTGCACGCCTCAAAATGTGGGGAGCAGCTGGATCAACTAGTTCTGATGGTTTTGCTGGTCAGGGTGATGATTGGGTGGCATTCGGCACATCCACTGGTACAGGTTACGGTGGATACACATACGCTGATATGGATTTTGTAAAAGATCAGTGGTATACTATTATAGTTGGAGAAGGTGGGGCTTTTGGAACCGATAATAGAAACTCACACGGTCCTCCCGGATCATTTGGTGGCGGAGGATATACCGGAAGAGCTAATTTTGGAGGAGGTCATGAACACGGCAGAGGAGCTGGCGGTGGCTTAACTGGTATATTCCTTGGAAGACATTTTCCTGATGTGACTTCAGCTCACGCAGCATCACTATTAATTGCTGGCGGTGGCGGTGGTGGATTTGGTCAAGTTCATGGCGGAGGATCCGGAGGAGGAACTTCGGGTACTGGAGGCCAGGCTGGTGGTTCTGCCACCGGCGGAGGCGCTGGAACACAATCTGGCGGCGGAGGTCAAGGAGGTTCATATGCTGGATACGGTGGAGCTAAGACCAACGGCTCAGCTTTACAGGGTGGTTACATGGCAAGAACTAACACAGGCGTAGGCGGCGGCGGAGGCGGAGGCTACTACGGCGGAGGCCCGGGTGGTGGAAACAACTATGCCGGCGGTACCGGCGGCGGTGGATCCGGATATGTAAAATCAGATCCTAGTATAACAAACAGTGGTATGGGTACTCCACCAGCAAGCAACGTAGATGCTGATCTACCAGGAATAAACGAACCCGAATGGGGCGACAGAGCCGGTGTAGGAAACTATGATCATGGTTCAAATGGTGTAGATCCATTTTCAGGTACTAACCCAGAAACTGATATATCATATTGGATGAGAACTTCACCCGGCAGATTCGTAATTACGCCGTTATAAGGAACGAAGAAATGGCATTATCAAGAGCAAGAAACTTAGCAAACTTTACACCACCAACAAAATCTTTGAAAGGTTAAAATCTTATAAATATAACTAATAAATTTATTAAATTGGATGGGAAACTGATGACCGATAATCTTGAGGGGCGTCTCGACAGAATAGAGGATAAGATGGACAAAATGGCAGAAGCTCTTGTCACACTTGCTCGTTTTGAAGAGAAAATGGATGCTTATAATGAGTATCGTCAAAATTCGTGGGAACGAATGAATAAGTTTTCAGAAAAGTTAGATAGAATCGAAAAGACAGTTGAAGAAAATGCTCATACTGTTGCTATAATTAATAAACTTTTTTGGGTCGCGATTGTGGCGGCTGCTGGCGCAATAGCCACACAGATCTGGATGTAAGGAGAATATATATATGGAACTTAACTTTAAAAATTTAGCCAGCGCATATTTAAAAATATTAGAAGGTTATGATTTTGTCATCCCCGAAGATGTGCCTGCTAACGAAAGAACAGCATTTCACGGTGCCGCAGCAGCAGCGCATAAAGCCGGAAAATCACACTTTGATTTTGGTGGTAAAAAATATCCAGTAACAATGAAGAAAGATGCTGCAAAGGCAATTAATTCTGAAGTTCAAAAAGAAGCAAAAGAAGATGCTGAACCAGAAGCTTCTAGTGAAGTTGACGGGAACGATGAAAAAGATTCAGGATCTAAAAAAGTTCCATGCCCAAAGTGTGAAGGAAAAGGTTGCGCACACTGCGATAACAAAGGTTATCACATGTCTAAGGTTGAAACTAAAGTTACTGAAGGTAATATGGACGGAATGTGCTGCAAAGACTGCGGTGATATGTTTGGCCAACCCACAGAAGGTAATTGCACATATGATGCATATGACCCAAAGGGCAAGAACTGGATTAAAGCTGAAAAACAGCACGAGTCTGTAGAAGAATCCGCTATTAAAGAATTAACTGCTGCAGAAAAAAAATTAGTAAATCAAATGTATAATAAAGATGGAACTTTAACCGACATCGGTAAAAAAGTAATGAATCATGGTAAAAAACCTGGAGATAAGGGTTATATAGAAAGTACAAACGAAGATACTAATTTTGTACCACATAGTAACTGCCCGTGTGGAGATGATTGTAACTGTGATCCATGCACTTGTGCAGAAGTAAAAGAAGAAAAACAAATTGATGAAATCTCTCGTAGCATGACACCAATGAGAAATAGATTTGGTGGAAATGTAGATCCTAAAAAGTTTGATACATATAAGAAATATATGAAAACACATAAGTTGGATGAACCAACTGTACGTATGATTCATCAAAATCCAGATGATGCTGAATCAAAGCGTATGATGAAGAATCCAAAGTATGCTCAGGCAGTAAGTTTATATAAAGCTTCAATGAAAAATGAATCAACACAAGTTGATGAGATCTCTGCTGACCTAGCTAAAAGAGCGTTGGATAAAAGAGACTCACAGGCTAATAGATTAGGAAGTGCTGCCAAACGTGCAGCTGCTTTAAAAAATAGATCGCTAGACAAAGCCAGACAAAGGCGTGATCGTGAAATGGGCACGAATATGCATAAAGACGCAGAAATTAAGAAACACACTGATACTGCCAAACGTGCAGGGCATGTCGGTAGTAATCTTCATTATGCTGCAAGAAAAGCTGACAAAAAAGCTGATAAGACTTATGACTATATGAAAAAGCGTGGCATGAAAACAGAAGAATTAGAACTTGATGAAAAGAAAATAAAATTAACGCCTAAAGATATTAAAAGGGCCATTGCAAGTATTAAACCTCCTAAAAAGAAACCAACTTTACCAAAGGCTCCTTGGGATAAAAAGGAAGAAGTCGAAATGAAAAAAGAAAGCGTAAATCGCGACAATTGGATTGAAGCTCTTCAAAGTAAAAAATTACAAGAAGCTGAAGATGCTAAAACAAAAACATCCGCACCTACAGCAAATCATAAATCGGATGATGCTACACGTGATACATATGACAAACAATTATCTACTCGTAAGGGTGAAAAAGATTTTGTAGATATGCATAATCCGGAAACTCCAGAGTTTGCAGATGTAAATAGAGTATTGCCAAAAACTTTTGCCGCATATACAGCAGGTGTAAAAGCTGGTGGCGGAAAAACAAATGATGCACCAGGCGATAAGACTATGCCTAAAAATGATGGGAAGTAAACAAAAAACTCTATGAAACTTTTTAATGAATTGAATGAAGAAAATTTTACACTATATGCAATTAAAAATTATTATAATCCAAAATGTATTGATGTTGAAGAATTTTATGAAGATCTAAATAGATTTAAATATGTTAAAAGATTAGTGAATAGATATTTAGATAGTGGCAAATTATCCGAAAGATTAATACTAAATCATTTAATAGTTATTTTTAATGCATTTGATATTGAAGCATCTTTAAAAATGTTAGAATATAAATTAGATGATGAACATTGGTGTGTAATTAAGCCTTTTTTAATTTTTCTACGTCATATTAAAAATAATCAATATACTGGCATTAGTATGGATGAAAAAGTAATAGAAGCATTAAGGAAAATATAATATGGGAATGATCCAACGCGCCGGCGATTTAATCTATACATTTAGATTCTTAACACTTCTTGTGACACCATTTGAAAAAACAAAAGCATTTGAACTTGGTATTATTGATGAAGAAGGTAAAAGAATTAAATCTGTTAAATTGGATGACAGAGAAAAGAAAAGTGCATATACACCTTTTCACAGATTAGTTTTTAATGTAAAAAAATTACTTGCAAAAGCCCCCGGTGGTAAATCTTCGGTTGCTTCTTATGCAGCAGCTTTATATCTTATAAAAGAAAAATTAGATTTATCAGATTCTTCAATTAAAAAAATCATAAAAGAAACTGGTTACTCACCAATTGATTTTCTCAATGAAGATAGTCAATGGTTTATATCAGAAAATTATATGTTATCCCCTGGTGTTTACCGTTTAAAGTATGATAAAGTTGTAAATAGTACTATTGAAGAATTAGTGAAAGCAAAAGATCAAATAAGAGTATTACCGGAATCATATCCTATTGGTGAAATGTTTGGTTTACATATTTATGAAGCAGAACATATTGCTACCCGCCAAAAAGTTTATCTTACACTAGAGGAGCTTATTCGATGAAACCGCCTAGTTGGAAAAAAGCAGGTCCCGATGGAGAAATAGAAATTAAATTTCCGACAGGCCGCCGTTTTAAAATAGAAAAATTTTATGATGAGAATTTGAGAACAGGAAATATTCGTCATAAAGGGGAGTGGAATGTATATGAATGGAACCCCCGTACAAGAGATTGGGAGTGGGGCGATACTTACAAGCCTAAAGGATATGCTAAACAACAAGTAATGGATTCGGGGCAGTATAATAAACAGGGCAAAAAAGTTGCCGATTATTCAGACTCTTTTAAATATGAATCAGTTAATGAAAATATTAAACCTCATCCAGATGTTATCAAAGCTTATAAAAAGACAAGAGATGCCGATGATCAAGCCGCGGATTATAACTATAGAGGGAATAAAGCCAGAGTAACAAGAGCGGCTAATCATTTATCAAATATGATTAAGAAACATCATCCAGATTTAAATTCTCAAGAAAAAATTAATCTACGCACTAAACTTCAAAATATGGATGAAAATGCTGGATTATGGGCAAATATTCGTGCTAAAAGAGCACGAGGTGAAAGAATGCGTAAAAAGGGCGAAAAAGGTGCTCCTACTGATGCTCAAATTAAAAGAATTAAAGATAAATCAAAAACCGAAGATACTACTACAGCAAGTGTAGCAATGCCCCCAACTGCAGTATTTAAAGCTATTAATGTAACAGATAAAAGACGTAGAAAGGATAGTCCTCCGGTTATTCTTAAAAGATTCCGTGGCTTTATGAAAGACAATGCTTAAATTATATCTTTTAATATTTGTTATTGGTACTATCGGTGGTGGAGGGTTTATTGCATATAAAACTTATACTGATATGCAAAATAAAATTATTATACTCTCATCTCAGAATCAACAACTAAAAGATGCTACCGAACAACAAGAGGAAGCAATGGCTTCATTACAAGCAGATTTTAAAAAAGCTAATGAAGAACTGAATAGAGTAAATACAGAGTTTGCAAGAATAAGAGAACAGAATAATTTATTATCAAATAAGCTTGCTAATATTGATCTTGGAATAATGGCTGTAAGAGATCCTGATGATATTGAGTTTAAAGTAAATAGAGGTACAGTTAATGCCGGGAGATGTTTTGAATTATTAAGTGGTGCTGAATTAAATGATATAGAAAAAGGAGCAAAAGATGCTAAAGACTTTAACCGCGAGTGCCCTTGGCTTTATGATGATTATAAGTCTAGGGGCATGCTCAACGAAACAGCCGATACAGGAGATAACAATATCAACGAAACCAATTGAAAAACCTAAATTGGTTTTACCTAAAGTTGATAAATTAAATATTAGACAAGTAGAATGGGTTGTTATAAATGAAGACAATCTTGAAGAAGAAATACAAAAGATAAAAGAAACCGGTCAACCTATAGGATTATTTGCTCTTACTGGAAAGGGCTATCAAAATCTTGCATTAAATTTTAGTGATATTAGAGCAATGGTGCAACAGCAACAACAAATTATTGCTGCATATGAAACATATTATCAAGAAGCAGAAAAGAAATTAGACGAAGCAGTAGTAGTGGAGTAAGATAATATGTTAGAAAGATTATTTTCAGATACACTCTGGATTTATACATCAATAGCAGGAGCATTATTAGGTGCTGCATTCCTAGCTTATTTTAAAGAAACAAGAGCAGGTCTTTGGTCTTATGCTAAATTAGATCAATTTTTAGATTATCTTGTAGAAAGATGGGGTTTAACATGGCTTGAACAACCTGAAGATGCTTGGAGAAAAAAATATCCTAAAATTACTAAAAAAATTGATGCTATTGAAGCACGACTTGACAAACTTGAAAAATAGTATAAATAGTAGAAAATAACGAGTGAGTGTATCATGGCTTCAAACGCTAGAAATCTTTCAAAGCTTCTGGGAACTTCAACACAGGTTCCTACTACCGCATTACCTCAAGCGATTGCTGATCTTGAAACGATCGGTACTTCCCTATCTGGCGGTGATATTGCACCAAAGAATATTTCATCAAACACTCTCACTCAATCTTTTGATTCTAATCAGACCGTAAACTTTATAATGTCTGATAGTATTGATACTATTAGTCCTATCATATCTGTATTTAAAGAGGTTTCTCAACCGGGTATAAGTAGCAAAGGCAACTGGGACGTTAATGCTAATGCAACTAATTACGAGTTCTTTGATGAAAAACCAATTTCTTATTCATCGATTAGTTTAACACCAAGTGCAACTGGTGATGGTACTTTTACGAGTAGTAATCCAGTTGTTTCAGGATATGTTATTGCAAACGCTTCATTAGACTCAGATAGTTTTGATCCAAGTTCTCAGGAAACTAGCCCACAAGGTCTTGACATAAGCCCAGATGGTACAAAGCTAATAGTTGTAGGTGCCACAGATGATGCCTTAGACTATTATACGTTGAGCACGCCTTTTGATCTTAGTTCAGCTACACACGGTGGCACAACTTCGACTATTAATTCAAATCCATATGGTTGTAGATTTAGTTCAACAGGTCATAAAATTTTTGTGTCTCGAAATCAAGCCGATGATGTGTATGAAATACCTCTTAGTACTAATTATGATGCTTCTACAGCAGGTGCATTTCAAAGTAGTGGAAATCTGACCACACTTAGTGGTAACGCTCAAGCTGACTTTAATGGTATTCATTTTAGTTCAGATGGGACAAAAATGTTTAGTTGTGATGAAGCTAACAATAAAGTTCATGAATATACTCTTTCAACAGCATGGGATATTACAACTTTATCATATGTTCATGCATTTGATATTTCTTCACAAGATACAATTGTTAATGATTTAGCATTTACTGACGATGGTACACGTATGTTTATATTGGGCTCGCAAACCGGATATATTTATGAGTACGGCTTAACTCAAGCTTGGGATGTAAGCTCAGCATCTTACTCAAATATTAGCCTTGCACAAACAAATGGCAGGGGAATGACATTTAGTAATTCCGGGCAAAAGATGTATCTTGCTAAAATTAGTGACGCCGAGCTCATCCGCTACAGTACAAGCTCTTCGACTGCTTTCAATTCATCTGACGTAGGCAAAAAAGTTGTAGGTAACTCTGGTACTGCGGTAATTACTTCTACTGCTGGTGCATATAAATCGGTCACTGCCTTTGCAGATACTTCTACAATTTCTTCTTGGCAGTTATTTGGTGCTGAAGGTAAGTCTGATGGGACTGGTATATCTTTAACTGCATCTGCATCTGGTGCATTTAATGTATCCGGAGCTTCGGACACGGGCCGCACTGGAGAAATAGGTCCTATAATGCGGGCTGTAACAGGTAATGAATATACCTCCAGTCAAACAAATGGTGCTTACATGAAACCTGATGGAACACAATTTTTCATCAATTATGGTGGGGCGCAGAATTTAGGTAGATACATATATTCTGTACCTCTTACAACTGCTTATGATATTAGTACAGTAACTTCAACCGGTGCAGTTCAAGGTAATATTAATACTGATCCAAGTATGGTCCAATACGGTGGTATTTTCATAAGTCCTGATGGAACAAAACTGTATTTTACAGATCCTGACTATACTAATAGCGCCATTCTTCAGTATAATATGTCCACTGCATGGGCAGTCAACACTATGTCTCTTGCTACTAAGAAAACAGTTACTAATGCTTATCTGAGAGTTCCGAAAGGAATTTTTTTCTCTCAAGATGGAACTAAAATGTTTCTTTGCACAGTAAACTTTAATATTGACGCAAATGGAGTTTTACATTTAGTAAGAATGACTCTTTCAACTGCCTGGGATTTATCAACAGCCGGAACTGCTCCAGATACCAATCAATATATAGATATGAGTAATGTTACAAGTAATGGCGCTGCTAGAATTACAGGTGCAGGGCAAATTAATTCCGATGGGACCAAAATAGTTTTTGTTAACAGCGTACCTTCATCTCCTGAGTTTGTATTAATAGAATTAAGTACACCTTATGATTTAACTACTGCTACTTTTACAGACTATTCACCACCTGGTGGTACTGGTTATGGTAATGGAGCGTTTGTAATTCAAAATGGATTAAAAGCTTATTTGAAATCTGGTTCTACTTCTCAAAACTTTTATCATGAATATGATATTGGTGAACTTGCAAAAGTACCTTATAATCAATACTCTCCAGCTCTTACAAATTCATCTAACGGTCAGATCAACTCGTCTACTTGGCTAGATATTAACTCCATGACTGCAGATGAAACCAAAAATGACGGCGATATTTTCTATGCTGTTTCAACGGACAATAGAACAAGCTGGGGTGTAGCTAAAGCATCAGACGGTGTAAGAAAGATTGCAAGAAATAACTCTGGAACTTGGCAGTATAACAATGATTCTGGAACAACTGTTACAGTAGGATTTGATATTGCAAATGCATCTTACGATAGTAAAAGTTTGAATGCTAGTGGATATGAAACATTTCTACGAGGAGTAGATATTAGTAGTGATGGTCAACATTTAATTATAACTGGTTCAACTTCTGATGATTTGCATTATTATACCCTTTCAACCGCTTTTGATGTAAGTACAGCTTCTTATGTAAATAAAATTGACCCTCATGGAACTGTTCCTACATCATGTAGATTTTCTTCTACCGGTCACAAAGTATTTATTTGTGATGGTAATACATATAAAGTTGAAAGTTTTGATCTTAGTACTGCTTATGATCTTTCAACTGCAAGCTCAGGAACAACCAGCACTGCTTTAACCACTGTTAGTAGCAACGCTCAAACAACTGTTTTTGATTTTAACTTTAATAATGACGGGACTAAAATGTTTTCCATTGATAGAAATGGATATAAAATTCACGAATATACTCTTTCTACAGCATGGGACATAACTAATTTAACTTATGTTGATGCATATACTTTTACAGCATATAGTGAAAGCTTTGCCTTTAGTAGCGATGGTACTAAATTATTCATACTTAACCAGTCTGGTAATGATAAAGTTGAGTTACATAATTTAAGCGTTGCTTTTGACATAAGTACAGCTTCTATATCTTCTCCATTAGTATCATATGATGTATCTTCACAAGATAATACTTCATATGGAATATGTTTCGGCAACAACGGTCAGAAAATGTATATTGCTGGTAGCGATTATGAAACAGTATATCAATATTCTACAGGCTCAACTACTGTTGGTTATTCCATATCTGAAACTTGGGTCAATGGTACAAACAACAACGAACATGCCACGCTGCAGCAAGCTTTAGGTGCGCAATCGTTCAATAGAATGAATAAGGCTCAATTAGACGCAGTGGCTGATGGTTATCACTTCAGTCAAGACAGTGCAGACACTCTTGATTTGATGATTGCTCCTTATGCAGCTTCTGGCGAAAGTCCTATTTCAGACGGTGTCACGATTAACTATGATGCAGAAGCTTTAGTTAGAGAAGCTGTAGCTGGTACAGATTATATCGCAGAATTTCCATCTCCAAACAGACTGGACATCAAGTCGCTCATAAACGGTAACCTCAAGATAAGGGCTCAGTAATGCCAAGTAAATCTTTATCATTTGCTAAATTATTAGGATCAGATAATAAGTTGTCTACGGATACTTTTTCAGATAATGTTTCTACGATTGAACAAGCTTCGAATACCGATGTATTAACTAACTTAGGTAATGCTGTTGGAGATCAGAGACTGGTAGGAAGTAATCTTTACATCTGGAACGGAACAGGCTGGTATAGGATTGCTTTAATCAATCAAACTCCTACTTGGGATTCTGGTGGACAACCTTCCACATCTTATGAATTAGATGCTGATAGTCCTCAAGATGCAACCATCATAGTCCTTGCTGCATCCGATCCAGACGGTCTGCCAATTGTGTACTCTTACGTAACTAGTGGATCTATGGACAGTATGGCTACTATTAGTCAAGATTCAAGTGTATTTACGATCACACCTAAAACTGTTACTGAAGTAGGAGGAGCCGTTGAATTAACTGGGTCGATTACATTTAGAGCATCAGACGGTATTAATATTCTTCCTAGTGTATCAAGTTTTACACTTAATTTTATTACTATTATAGAAAATAGCAAATATACAACTTTATTAGCAACAGCAGTTGATACATCTGACAACAATAACATAACTGATTCTTCAACAAACAATCAGACGATTACGGTAACTGGAGATGTTCATGCTGGTACGTTTAGTCCGTATCGGCATGGTGGATATAGTACTTACTTTGATGGGTCTGGGGATAGTTTAGCTATTGCAGATGACGCAAGTTTAGAGTTTGGTTCCGACAATTTTACCTTAGAAATGTGGTATAAAGGTTCTGACACTGATCAATATGCAACACTGACAGCAAAAGGGACTACAGTGTTTAGCAGCGGTAACTGGTCGTTGATGTTGAACCACACTGTTACTGGGGACATAGCATTTTATGTGTATGAATACAGCGTCAGTGCGCCGATACTTATTACTGGCGATGTCCATTCTTCCGATAATAATTGGACCCATATTGCTGTGGTTAGGTCTGGGTCTAGTTGGAATTTATATGTTAATGGGACGTCACAAGCAAATAGAACATCCTCTATCACACTAGCCAACAGTAGTGCCAATCTTGGTATTGGTGCAGACCTTTATTATGGACGAAATTTAGCGGGGTATATTTCTGATTATCGTATTGTTAATGGAGCCGCTCTTTACACATCCGCATTCACCCCACCAACTGAACGCCTTACTGCAGTAACAAACACTTCTCTACTTACCTGCCACCTTCCATATATAGCTGATGGCTCTTCCAATGGTCACTCAATCACAATAAACGGTAATACTTCAACAAAACCATTCGGCCCTTATGATTACAATGAATACGAAGCAGCAGATCATGGCGGGTCTGTTTATTTTGATGGGACTGGGGATTTATTAACTATTACCAATGATGCCGCATTAGATTTTGGTACTGGAGATTTTACTATTGAAGCATGGGTCTATAATACAGGAACGGATTACTTTAGTATTTGGCAAAACGCTCCTGTTCTAACAACAACAGATACGAGCCGAGCATTCTTTGGCATTCAAGCCACTAACGGTTCAGTTAGTTTTGCTAGACATGCTGGAGGAGGCTCCATAGTTACAAGTTCGAATGTTGCTCCTAAAAATCAGTGGAATCATGTCGTTTTAGTTAGAGATTCAACATCAGTAAGAATATATGTCAATGGCGTAGAAGAAGCCTCCACAACCGATACAGCTCTTACCAGTTACGGCTTTGGACAACATACTATTACGGTTGGATACAGAATAACACCAAATTATGGGCAAGGGTATATATCCGATTTAAAAACTGTAAAGGGAACTGCTTTATATACCGCAAACTTTACACCACCAACAGTACCGCTAACAGCAACTAGTGGTACTGGTTTACTACTTAGCGGAACAGACGCTTCTATTATTGATAAATCACAAACCAGTAATCTACAGCTTGTCGGAAACACTACTGGTTCAACGACTCAGGTTAAGTTTGCGGATACTAAGTCAATGTATTTTGATGGAAATGCAGATGAAATAGCATACACAGTGCCTACGCTGAGCGGAGATTTTACATTTGAGGCGTTTATTTACCCCGAAAGCCAAATACAATCATTTCCAATTTGTTTTACCTCTGTTTGGGATGCTACGGTTGGTAATAGGATAGTGCTTTCTTATGATACTTCGACCGATGTAGATAAGTTTAGTTGTAGAGTTGGAAGTAATTTTATTGTTCCCAGCAGCACAAGTTCAACAGGTCAGTGGTATCATGTAGCCGTTGTAAGGTCGGGTTCCACTGTTAGTATGTATATAGACGGAATACGAATAGGCACTCAAACCTATTCTGGTAGTATTTCTTCTCGCACGGGATACATAGGGGGCAATATTTCAAATAGCACAGGTGGAGCATTTAAAGGTTACATTCAAGACTTCCGCTTCACCAAAGGCCTAGCAAGATACACCGCAGACTTTACACCGCCAACAAAACCACTTAAAGGTTAATATAGATAGACTATATAAATAATATTACAATTTTTACTAACGGAGAATGAAATGAATAATGAACTTACAATCCAAGATTTGGCTGTAATGAGATCAATCATTGATGCAGCAACTCGAGGAGGAGTATTTAAAGCACAAGATTTAAGTGCTGTTGGAGTGGTACACGATAAACTTAATAATATTATCGAAACTTTTATAGAAAAAAATAAAGAAACTACTGAAAATGAAAAAGTAGCTGAAGAAGCCGCTACAGAATAAATAATGTTTTTTGTTATGTCCTGCTAACAGAGAGGATTTAACATGGCAGCAGCAAAGACACTCACACCCGATTCCAAGTATGCAGCACTTGATGTAGATGGTGACGGTATTATAACAGATGAAGAAATGGCAAGAGCAAAAGAAATAGCAGAATTTGAACATACTATTGAAATGAGAAGAAACGAAGATGCAAAGGAAGACCAGATTCGTAAGATGGCTTGGTTTGCACTTTGGGGAATGCTTTTATATCCAGTAGGTATTATTATAACAGGATACTTTGGATTGGAGACAGCCGCCAATCTATTAAGCGATATTGCTCCTACATACTTTGTAGCTATTTCTGCTTTGGTTGCAGCATTCTTTGGAGCACAGGCTTATACAAAAGGAAAATAAAATATGCCATCAAGAGGGCAACAGCTAGGTAAACTTCTTAATACTTCAGGTGATATAGTAGAAACATCATTACCTCCTAAGATTGAAACTTTTTCTCAATCGGTTTCTAATACCGGTAAGATAGAAGCAGCAGCTTTGGGTGATGATGTTTCTACAATTGAACAAGTTTCTGATACAAACTCCTTGTCGGCATCAGGTAATACTGTCGGTGATCAAAGATTGGTAGGAAGTAATCTTTACATCTGGAATGGAACGGGCTGGTACAGGATTGCTTTGATTAACACCACACCTACGTGGGACTCTGGAGGGCAACCCGCTGCATCTTATGCATTAGATGCTGACAGTCCACAGGATGCTACCGTTATCACATTAGCCGCTTCAGATCCAGAAGGTCTTCCCATATCATATTCTTATGTTACATCTGGTTCAATGGATAGCATGTCTACTATCAGTCAAGACTCATCTGTCTTTACAATTACACCTAAAACTGTTACCGAAGTAGGAGAAGGTGTAACTTTAACTGGATCAATTACATTTAGAGCATCAGACGGTATTAATATTCTTCCTAGTGTATCAAGCTTTACTCTTATTTTTATCACCACAATACAAAATAGCAAATATACAACTTTACTAGCAACAGCAACTGATACAGGTGATAATAATGACATTACCGACTCATCCACTAACAACCACGCTATTGCCGTAAACGGTGATGCTCATGCTGGTACGTTTAGTCCCTATCGTCATGGTGGATATAGCACTTACTTTGATGGGTCTGGGGATTATTTAAGTGTTCCTGACGATGCTTCGCTAGATTTAGGTACAGGCGACTTTACTTTAGAAGCTTGGGTTCGTATGGATAGTACATCAGGTAATAGAATAATTTTTGAAAGATATACTTCTGGAAATAATGGAAGCTTCCAATTGTACTATAGAGATACTGGCAACTCTATAGCTTTCTGGACTGTGGCCGACGGTGTTATTGCTCAAGATCCAAGTTCTTCTACTATTAAAGTAGGCTTTTGGCACCATATAGTTGCTACTAGAGAGAGTGGTACTTTAAAATTATATGTCGATGGTTCTCAAGTAGCATCTGCTTCATGCACAACAAATTTTGATAGCACGTTATCTTTAACGGTTGGTGCGCAGGTAAGTACTGGAACAAATTACTTTGGCGGTTATATATCTGATTGCCGGATAGTTAATGGTACTGCTCTTTACACATCAGCATTCACTCCACCTACCGAACGCCTTACTGATGTCTCAGGAACAGGATATTCTACTTCTCTACTTACCTGCCACCTTCCATACATAGCAGACGGTTCCTCTAACGGTCACACGATCACAATAAACGGCAACACCTCAACAAAACCATTCAGCCCATACGACAACTTAGAATACTCAGTAGTAGATTACGGAGGTTCTGTATATTTCGATGGAACTGGAGATTATTTAACGGCAGGAAGTCAGGCTAATTGGAAATTTTTAAATGATGGTTCTACAGATTATACAGTAGAAGCATGGTTTTATCCTACAAGCACAGCATCTCGTATGGAGATAATATCCACTAATACAAACACAGTAAACAACGGTTATGGTGCTACATTCATAACATCTCTAAGCGGTGATGGTGCTATAATATATCAGATAGCAAATGGAGTAGATGGTCAGTCTTTTAAAATTACAACGGATCCTAATGTAGTTACAGCAAACACATGGAATCATGTTGCTGTAACTCTTAATGTTTCTGGTCAAGAATTAAAAGTGTATGTGAACGGAAAATTAGTAAAAACTGAGACTAGGTGGGGTATAAACGGTCTCTACTATGCTACTACATTTAATTACGGCAATTCTAATCCAAATTTTACTTTAAATATTGGAAGATGGGTCGGCACTGTTTCTGGAAATGGTGGCTACGCAAATGGCAATATACAAGATCTTCGTATTACTAAATCGCGGGTATATACTACAGATTTTACTCCACCAACAGCACCACTATCTACCATAACAAACACTGATTTTCTTCTTAACGGAACAGATGCTTCCATCATAGATAAGTCTCAAAACGCTAACCTAAAGCTGGTTGGTAATACTACTGGTTCAACAACTCAGGTTAAGTTTGCGGATACTAAGTCAATGTATTTTGATGGGACGGGCGATTATATAACATCTAGTGTAGTAAGTTTTGGTAATTCATTTACTGCTGAAGCTTGGATTTACCAACCAGTCACAGCAGGAACGGGTGCCAGCGCAGATGATGTTTTTAGTGTATGGAACAACAGTAATGGCCAGAAATCATTTATACTTCGCATTGACGGAACATCTCTGATGTTATATGCAAGTTATGATGGAACCACAAACAATATTTCTGCATTGTCAGGTGGCACTATTAATACAAATACATGGCACCATATTGCATTAACTTGGGATGGTAGCAACTACAGGTTATTTGTAGATGGCACAGTGGTACAAACTCAAGCCAGCTCAACTGCTCCTTATTCTTCAAATGACCCACTCCAAATAGGTTCAAGTAAGTCTGGAGCAAGTGGGGCCCAAGACGGGTTTTATCAGGGATATATTCAAGACGCTAGATTTACCAGTGGTCTAGCAAGATACACCGCAAACTTTACACCACCAACAGAACCACTTAAAGGATAGTATTCCCTATTCTCAACCAAGTACTCTTTTATTATAATATTTTTTTTAATAGATGTAAATAAAAAAATAACAATATTTAGTAATTTTTTTGAAAAAAATAGCTCATATAG